>Ga0302279_10000028_pt1 | contig 198744 bp, 190 predicted proteins | sample III_Bog_N3_3_FD_194541 | JGI IMG/M metagenome (GOLD analysis project Ga0302279, IMG submission 194541) | Peat permafrost microbial communities from Stordalen Mire near Abisko, Sweden - III_Bog_N3_3 | ecosystem: Environmental > Terrestrial > Soil > Wetlands > Peat | place: Sweden: Abisko... | reverse complement strand
CCTCATTGACGAACCGCACACGCGCGTGATCGGCCTCGTGATCGAGGGGCTGGCCGACGGCCCGCGCTTTCGCGTGCTGGCCGCGCGCGCGCACGCCGCCGGCAAGCCGATCGTCGCATTGAAGATCGGGCGCTCCGAAGCCGGTGCCGGCGCCGCGCTCGCGCACTCGAGCCGCCTCGCCGGCGGATCGCGCGCGTACGCCGCGTTGCTGCGCGAAGCCGGCGTCGCCGCGGCACGGACGGTCGAGGGCTTGGCCGCCGGTTGCGCGGTCCTCTCGGCGCAGCACGGCGCACGTGGAAACCCCAGCGACCCGCTCGTCGTCGTGACGACGTCGGGCGCGGGCGGCGCGCTGGTCGCCGACGTCGCGAGCGACCACGGCCTGCAGCTCGCCGGCGACGACGGCGAGTGGCCCGCACCGATTGCGACGGCGCTGCGCGCGCTCGGGACCGCGGCGCGCATCCGCAACCCGATCGACATGGGCACGCTCGGCAATTGGGGGCTGCTCTCGCCGGTGTTCGCTGAGCTCCACGGCACCTTCGACGGCCCGGTCGTCGTCTACGCGCACAACGCGCCGCAAGAACGGATGGCCGATCAACTCGCCGCCGCACTGCTCGAGCGCAAAGCGCAAACGGTCGCGCCGATCGTGGTCCTCACCCCCGGCGGCCTCCGCCCCGACATCGAAGCGCGCCTCACCGCCGGCGGCATCCCCGTCTTCCGCGACACCGCCGCCTGCTTCGAAGGCCTCACCGCCTACCTCACGACAACCGCCCCTGCCCCCGTCATCCCGAGCGTAGCGCCGCAGCGCGCAGTCGAGGGACCGCCCCAATCCCCCCTCCTCGCCGGCAGCACGCCGCTCAACGAAACGCAAAGCGCCGAGTTGCTCCGCGCGTACGGCCTGCCGGTCGTCGCGAGCATCGACGTCCGTTCGTTCGAGGGCGCCACGCGCGCCGCAAGCCACACCGGCTACCCGCTGGTGCTCAAAGCCCTCGCTCCGGGCGTCGCGCACAAACACGCCGCCGGGTTCGTCATCGTCGGCATCGCGACGCCCGACGACCTTGCCGGCGCCTATACGACGCTCGAACGGCGCGTCGCGGCGGCCGGCTTCGCGCGCGAGGACGTGCCGTTCGTCGCCCAACCGATGCTGCGCGGCGAGGTCGAACTGATCGCGGGCGTGAGCCGCGAAGCCGCGCTCGGGCACTTTCTCGTCTTCGGCTTCGGCGGGGTGCATGCCGAGGCGTTCGACGACGTCACGCTGCTGCCGATTCCGGTCGCACCGCAAAGCATCGCGGCCGCCGTCGCGGCGTCGCGCGTCGGGCGCGTGCTGCGCGCGGTCGAACGGAAACCGGGTGCGCTGACCGGCGCGCTCGCATCCGCGCTCGACGGCTTGCAACAATTCGTCGTGGACCACGGCGACCGCATCGCGTCGGTCGACGTTAACCCGCTGCTGGCCGGCGCGAACGGGCTCACCGCGGTCGACGCCTTGGTGGTTCCGGCGTGAGCATCGACGTCGCCGGGCTCGAGAAGTCGTTTGGCGACGTCCGGGTCATCGCGGACCTCGACCTGCACGTCGACGCGGGCAAGATGCTGGTGCTGCTCGGCCCCTCGGGCTGCGGCAAGACGACGACGATGCGCGCGATCGCCGGACTCGACACGCCCTCAGCCGGCCGCATCACGATCGGCGAGACCGTGGTCTTCGATGCCGCCAAAGCGATCAACGTGCCGGTCGACCGCCGCCGGGTCGGCATGGTGTTCCAGTCCTACGCGATCTGGCCCCATATGACGGTCTACGAGAACGTCGCCTTTCCGCTCGAAATCGCGCGCACGCCGCGCGCGGAAACGGCCGCGCGCGTGGCCGAGGTGCTCGAGCTCGTCGGTCTGGGCGACTTCGCGGCCCGGGGCGCGAGTCGGCTCAGCGGCGGCCAGATGCAGCGCGTCGCGCTCGCGCGCAGCCTGGTCAACAAGCCCTCGGTGCTGCTGCTCGACGAGCCGCTGAGCAATCTCGACGCGCGCCTGCGCGACCATCTGCGGGTGCAGCTGCGCGAGATTCAGACGCAACTCAAGATCACGGCGGTCTACGTCACCCACGACCAGCACGAAGCGCTCTCGCTGGCCGATCAAATCGTCGTCTTGCGCGCCGGCAGCGTGCTGCAGAGCGGCGAGCCGATCGCGCTCTATCGCGCGCCGAAAACGAGCACCGTGGCGGCCTTCCTCGGCTACAGCAACGTGTTCGATGCGACCTTGACCGCGCGCACCGGCACGTCGGGCGTGGCCCGCCTGCTCGCCGGCGACGCCGCGATCCGCGGCACGGTGAACGCCGCGGCGGCGGCCGCCGTCGCGGCCTGCGTGCGGCCCAACGACGTCCGCGTCGCGCCGCTGAACGCGGACGCCGGCACCCTGCCCGAGAACGCGTTCGCGGCCGAGCTGATCCTCGCGAGCTTCGAGGGCTCGCACATCCACTACCAAGCTCGTACGGCCGACGGCGTGGTGTGGGACGCGATCAGCGCCGACGTGCTCGGCGCGCTGCGCGTCGGCGACCGGGTCGCGGTCGCGGTCGCGCCCGACGCCGTGCTGCTCCTGCCGCAGGACGGCTCGGCGGCCGAGATCGACGATGACTAATCCGGCGCGCTTCGCCGTACCCGTCGCGCTCTACGCCGTCCTCGCGCTGCTGGTGATCGTACCGATCCTGATGATCGGCTACGCATCGTTCCTTACCGCACAGCCCTTCAGCGGGTCGTCGACGGCATGGACGGCCGCGAATTACGCGCAACTGTGGAACGGCGAGATCGGCCTCGCGGCGCTCAACACGCTGGTCTGTGCCGCCGGCGGCACGATCGTCGCGATGATCGTCGGCTGCGGCATGGCGTGGCTCGTCACCCGCACCGATATCCCGTTCAAGCCGTTCGTGCAGTTGGCGGCGATCATGCCGCTGTTCATCTCGGTGCTCGTCGCCTCGGCCGCCTGGTCGTCGCTCGGCTCGGGACGCACCGGCTATCTGAACATCGCGCTGGCGAGCGTCGGGATTCCCTGGCACGTCAACATCGAGTCACGGACCGGCATCGCCCTCGTGTTCGGACTGTACTACGCGCCGTACGTGTTCCTTTTCGTGCAGAGCGCGCTCGCGCTCGTGCACTCCGATATGGAAGAGGCGGCGGCCGTCAGCGGGGCGCCGCTCGGCAAGATTCTCCGCCGCATCACCTTTCCGCTGGTGAAGCCCGCGTTGCTCGGCTCGATGCTGCTCGTGTTCGCATTGATGGTCGAAGATTTTCCGGTACCGCAATTGCTCGGCAGCCCGGTCGGCATCGAGACGCTCTCGGTCGCGATCTACAACCTGATGATGCACGTCCCGGCGCAGCCCAATGCAGCCAGCGCCCTGAGCGTGCTGCTGATGCTCGCGACCGCAACGCTCGTGTTCGTGCAGCGGCGCCTGCTCGGCGGCAACGACTACCGCACCGTCACCGGCAAGGGCATGCAGCCGCGCGTGCTGCGGCTGGGCCGCGCGCGCCGGCTCGCCTTCGGCTTCGTGACGCTCTACGTGCTGCTGGCGATCGTCGCGCCGGCCTTCGCGCTGCTCGAAGGCGCGTTCCGCACGAACATGTACATCCCCGATCTCGGGGCGCTGTTCGCGCCCTCCGGCCTGAGCGTCGCGCCGCTCGTCGCCGCGCTGACCGATCCCGACGTGATCTCGGGTGCGGAAAATAGCCTCGGCTCGGGCCTCGGTGCCGCCCTCGCGGGTGCCGCGTTGTGCTTTGTTCTCGCCTACGTGGTGCACCGCACGAAGCTACCCGGACGCGCGCCGCTGGAATATCTCGCGACGTTGCCGGTGGCGGTTCCGGCGCTCGTGCTCGGCATCGGGATCCTCTGGACGTGGCTGGCGGCGCCGCTGCCGGTTTACGGCACGCTGACGATCCTCGCCATCGGCTACGTTTCGCGCTTTCTGCCGCAAGGCTATCGCGCGATCAGTTCGAGCATCGCGCAGATCCACGAAGACCTCGAGCACGCCGCGCAAATCGCCGGCGCGAACCGGCTGCAGGTCGTGCGCCGCATTACGCTGCCGCTCGTGCGCGGCGGGGTCGCGTCGTCGGCCTTCATCCTGCTGATTCTCTCGATCCGCGAACTGACCGCGTCGCTGTTTCTGTATACGACGAGTACCCGCACGCTCGCGATCGTGATCTACGAAAAATACGTCACCGGCAGTTGGTCGGCGGTGGCGTCGATCAGCTTGGTCTTCACCTTGGTCCTGGCGATCCTGACCCTGGCCGGCCGGCGCTGGCTCAACGCGCGAACCTAATCGCGGACGCGGGGGTTTCTTGAGAGCATGACGGGTTCATTACCGGCGCGCGTCGCCATCCACGAAGTCGGCCCGCGCGAGGGCTTCCAAAGCGAAACGCCGCCGATTCCCACCGAGCAGAAAATCGAGCTCGTCAACGCCCTCGGCGAAACGGGCGTCAAGAGCATCGAGCTGGTCGCGTTCGTCAGCCCGAAATGGGTTCCGCAAATGGCCGACGCCGAAGAGGTGCTGCGCGGCATCACGCGCGCACCCGGCGTGCGCTATACCGGCATCTTCTTGAACGTCCAGGGGCTGCAGCGCGCGCTCGCGAGCGACTGCTTCGTCGAGGGTTCGCTCTCGGTGAGCGCGAGCGAAACGTTTTCCAAGCGCAATACCAATAAGTCGACCGACGAATCGCTGGCGGAGCTGCCGGCCTTCATCGAAACGTATCAAGCGGCGCGGATCCCGGTCGAACGCGTGCTGATCTCGGCCGCGTTCGGTTGCAATTTCGAAGGTTACATTCCGCTGGAGCGCGTGCTCGACTGCATCCGGCGCGTACGCGATCTCGCGGCGGAGCGCGGCGAAACGATCCGTTCGGTGAAGCTGCTCGACACGATGGGCTGGGCGAACCCCGAGCAAATCCGGCGTACGATCGACGCCGTGCGCAACCGCTGGCCGGAGCTGAGCGTCGCGCTGCACCTGCACGACACGCGCGGGCTCGGGCTGGCGAACGCCACCGCCGCGCTGCACGAAGGCGTAACGGAGTTCGACTCCGCTGTGGCGGGGATGGGCGGCTGTCCGTTCGCGGCGGTCAAGGGCGCGCCCGGCAACATCTCGACCGAGGACTTCGCGTTCTTGTGCGAACAGCTTGGCATCGAAACCGGGATCGATCTCGAGCGGCTCGTCACGTGCGTCGACCTCGCCGAACGCATCTTCAGCCGCCCGCTGCCCGGCCATCTCGCCAAAGGCGGCCTCTTCCGCACCCTGCGCCCCACCGGCTGGGCCGATCTGTCAGCCCGAGCGGAGCGGGTAGGAGCGTAGTCGAGGGATCGCTACGGAGGGGTAAGATTGGGTCGGTTTCGGGGTAAGCGTTACCCCATGCTCGAACGTCGACTCTTTCGCGCGGTCTGCGCAACACTGGCGGCACTCGCCGTTACCTCTGCGGCGGCAGGCGCCACCGGCGTCGCACGCATCCGGCAAAGCGACGGCAGCGACCAGCGTTACGACAGCGTGACGATCCGGCTGGACGGCACCACGCTTTGGCTGCGCAGCGCGGACGGACGCGGCACGCTCGAAGTCACCGAAGGCGCGTGTTCGTTCACCGGCGGACTCGAACGCTGTCTCCCCGTGAGCGCGACGCTGCACCAGCACGGCGACGTTCGCACGATCGCCCTGCGCCGCGGCACCGTGTACATCAACCCGACCGACGGCAGCCTACCGCTGCGGCACTCCTCTGCGCAACTCGCATCGCGCGGCGTCCTCGTGCTCCTCGATACCGAGCGCGGCACGATGGTCTCCGTGACCGGAACCCTGGACGACGTACGATGACCAACCGCTACGTCCACGCCGCCTGCGCGCTCGCCGTCGTGATCGCTCTCCCCGCTGCCGCGTTCGCGCAGCAGCGCGGCGGGCCGCAACGCTCGGCCGCTCCGCCGCAAGCCCGGGCGGCCGCCCCCGCGACGCGCCCCGCTCCGCCCCAGGCCGCACCCCAGCCGCAAGCACGCGCCGCGGCGCCGGCTCGCCAAGCGGGTCCGGCCGGCCCTCCGACCGGCGGCTTCAACTTCAACCGCGACATCGCGCCCGCACCGATGGCCCAGCGGCCGGCGCAGCAACCTCCGGCCGCGGTGCCACAACGGCAGGCTGCACCGGCACCCGCAGCACCGCAGCAGCGCCCGGTGGCGCAACGCCCGGCACAGCAACCTCCGGCCGCAGCGCAGCAACGGCAGGCACCCGGTCAGCGTCCGGTCGCCCAGGCGCCCGCACCGCAGCAACAGCGCGCCGCCAACGGCCGGCCCGCGCCGCCGGCAGGCTATCGCTCGGCACCGGTCGCGAACCGCTCCGGCGGCCCGCTCGCCGGGCGCTTCACCGGTCCGATCGTGCGCAACACGCGCGAGACCGGCGGCTCGTACGGCTGGAACCACGGCGTTCCCTGGCAACCCGCGCCGATCTATTGGGGCGGCGGCTTCTGGGGACCGTACGCGGTCGGCGATCTCGCAGCGCTGGCGCTCTTCGGCTGGATCGCGGATAGCCAAAACCAGGTCGTATACGATTCCTACCAGCTCGAGCCGGACAGCCCGGGCTGGCAGTTACTGCAAGACTACCAGTTGCAGCAAACGCCGTGCGGACCGCCCGATCTCGTCGTCATCTGGGGTCCGGACGACAGTGTGGTCTGCGCCTACCCGAACAACATCGTCGGCCCGGGCAACTACGATGTCGATCCGGCAACGTTTGGCCTCGTGAGCGCGTCGCCTTAGCGCATCGCCTTCGCTTGGGCGATGAAGGCCTTGTGGTCAAAGTCGTTCGCGAACGGAATGAACTGATCGGTCACGAGCGCGGCCGTCGGCACCACCTGCGGCGTGAGCCCGTTCTGGTAGAGGAAGTTCGCCAGAATACTCATGCCGGTGGTGGACATCTTGCCGATCTTCGCGCTGCTCGGGTCGAAGCCGGGCAACTGATCCTGCGAGCTCTCCAGGAGTTTCGTTTGCTTGGCGAGCGACTCGTCGGTGATCTTCACGCCCGCAGCTTGTAAGAAGTAGCGCGCGGCGAGCGCCGGGTTCTCACGGATCAGCAGCGCGGCCTTCGCGTTGGCCCGCGAAAAACGCCGCAGCAGGTCGGCTTTGCTCGCGATCGTGGCCGGCGTCGCGGCGTAACCGACGTCGCCGATGTCCTTGAGAATCGGGTGCCAAAAGTAACGATATTTCTGCCCCGCGGTCACGGCGTAGATCTGCAATTCGACATACGGAAACGCGACGCCGGCGACGCGCTTCGACGTGATCGCCTGGATCGCCGCGGCACCGTTGCTGATCGGGATATAGCTGAAATCCGCGCGTTTGAGGCCGGCGCCTTCGAGCATTGCATTCGTCGACACTTCGGCTCCGCTGCCGGGCGAAATTTCGCCGATCGACTGACCCTTGAAATCGGCCAGCGAGCGGATCGGGCTATCGGCGAGCACGGCGACGACGAACTCGTAGTGCGGGTCGCGCGCGAAGAACGACGTGAGGCGCACGCCCTTATCGTAGCCTTGGATGATCGGTTCGAGCGCGAGCGAGGCGATATCGGCCTTGCCGCTGGCGACGAGTTGCGCCGCGTTGTAGGGGCTGCCGGCGTATTGGGTATCGACGTGCAGGTTCTCGGCTTTGTAGAACCCGCCGAGGTCGGCGACGTCGCCCAAGACTTCGAAGAACGCGGTCGGGAACGAACCGCTGACGACGACCAGATTGTCTTCCGCGTGCGCCGGACGCGCGGCGACGGCAACGGCCGCAACGACCGCAACCGTAAGTGCTGCGGCGCGCGCGCAGCGGACGAGCAACGACATCAGCGTCTCCTATCCGTACGGGTCCGGCAGCCCGTCCGGAATCCCGGAACGGAACACGGTCATGAAGGTCGCGAGCAGATCGAAGTATCCGATCAGCATCACGAGTTCCACCAGCACCTTCTCACCCAGCGCTTCGACGGCCGCCGCATAGAGCGCGTCGTCAACGTCGCGCGCGCGGGCCAGCGATTGCGTGACCTTGCGGATCAGCTGTTCCGAGTGATCGAGCGTCGGCGCGGGCGCGCCGGTCTTGAGCGCGTTCAGCTCGTCTTCCGTCAGGCCGACGCGCGCGCCGATCGGCGAGTGCGCGTACCATTCGGTACCGCAGCGGCGCAGGGTCGAGAGTTCGAGGATCGCGACCTCGCGCCCACGCGGCGTGAAGCTGCTGTCGTAACGCAACCGCCGCCCGACCTCATGAAACGCGTGCGCGATCGTGGGCGTCGCGAGCAGCGCGTTGAACGGCCCGTACATGCGCCCTTCCGCATCGACGAGCGGCAGCGACCGGGTCGCCGGCATGCGCGGCCCGAGGGCGGTCGCGGCGTAGAACTCTTGCTGTTCGGGTGTGAATTCGGCCGGCTCGTACCAGGGTAGCCGCCCGTATTGTGCTTTCGGCATTCGCTTCGTTTCCTTTGGCCGCTTGCGTTTGGGCATGCTTGAACGTCGTGCGGCTTCAATCCCGTCGCGGTCCGCTACGTGCGAATCGTGAGTACCGCTCGCATCGGATTCGTCCAGTTCCCCGTGGGCGTCGTCGAGATGACGACGGTACAGAGGCTCGAAACGAATCTTCCGGCTGAGATGGTGATGCTTGCCGAGGAAGAGCCGATCGTCCAATTCACCACCGCGATCGGACCCATGTAGCCGGGCGCGCCGTTGGCGGCAATCGCATTCGTCGGGCCGTTCACGCAGGTTGGATCCGAGATCGTCGGAGGGTTCGCCATAACCCACGTGACCGTGGCATAGGCGAGTGCGGATGAATTTCCCGCAACGTACACCTGCGACGGCGTGACGGTGAGATTCGGCTCGACCACGGCACCGTTGCTCATGCTCGGAGCGGCAGCGCGTCCGGCGCCCGGCGCGGTGATGTAAATCGTGGGCGTCTTCGCCGGCAGGGGAGCGATCATCGGCGCGGCCGCGCTTTGCGGCGCGACCTGCGCGGCGCTCTGCGTTGATGACCGTGCGGCTTGCCCCGCGGCCGGCGCGCTCTGCGCTGACGCCGGCGGCGCGGCCGATGCCGCGGCAGTTGCGCCGTAACTCCCGCCGCTCGTGTATTCCGCCGGAGCGGGGCGCGCCGCGCTCGAGCGCGGCTGCGAAACCGAAGGCGCGTAGGCGACGGCGGAGCGATTAGCCACCGGCGGCGCAACCGCCATCTGGGCGTGCGAGAGCAGTGCAGCGTTGACCGCGCTCCCATTGCCCGCCGCGCCGTGTAACGCCGTGCCGTCCGGCGATAGCGTCACCGTGTCGATGGAGTCGATCTCGTTCTGCATGCCCGGCTGCGGATCGAACCAGGTGATGACGTACCGGTTACCCTGACGTTCCCATTGGCCGGTCTGCCCCTGGCGGCGAACCGTACCGTCGGCCGCAAAGACCGCCGGACTGCCGTTCGACCAACGCCACGTACCCACGATCGTCGTTTGTGATGCCGAAGCGGCAGCAGGTACCAACAGCAGCGCGCAGGCGATCGGCAACCACAAGCGCTTCACGAACCTTGCTCCGAAGGCAAGGTCATGTCGTACACGTTGATCATCAGGCGCACCGCGCGCGCGCTCGAACTGCTCATCACGACATCGCACTCCCCAAGCCCAACCTGCGTGAAGTAGATCCTCACCGGAAGAACGGTCGCGGTCACGACGGTCTCTCCGCCCGGCGTCTTGATGATTCCCGAGCACGCGCTAAAGTCGACCGACACCGGGCCGGGGTTTGCGGATGCGCTCAGCACGACATTCGAGTACGGAAAATCGGGCGAGCTTCGGTCGAAGGGAGCGTCCCACTCGTTATAGCTCAGCTGCAGAACCGGCGCGGGCATGGGCAGCGTGAGCACGGTGCCCTGCGAACCATTCTTCTTGGGAGAACTTGCGGGATTTGCGGATGTTGCGACTTGCTGCGGGGCCGCAGCGGGAACGCCGGTGCAGCCCACCGCGCCCGGATGTGAGTTACAATACTGCAGTGATGCAACCGGCGTGGGTTGGGTGACGCGGGGCGCGACGCTCGATGGGGTTTGCCGGGGGCTCGGCGGCGGTTGGTACACTTGCTGTTGCGGTGGTCGCGCGGCGGCGGCCGCCTGACTCGTCGCGGCTCGCGGCGGTGCTGCGGCACTCGGCGCGGCGGCGGCCGGCGCAGCGTTCGCCGCTGCGGACGCGCTCGCTGCAGGGTCGCTGGAGGTCGCAGGCACGCCCTGCGCGTTCGGGTTGGCCTGCCCGAGCGCCGCGGCGGCGGCCGCCGAATCGTAGTCGTTCGAATATCCCGCGACCGCTTGCGACGACGGATTCGCGCTCTGCGGGCGGAGGACGGGAGCGGGGGCATAGGCGACCGCGGCACGGTTTGCGGCCGGCGCCGCGACGGCAACTTGCGCGCGCGAGATCAACGTCGCCCGGACGGTGCTTCCGTCCCCGGCCCGGCCGCTTAGCGATTTCCCATCGCCCGAGAGAGCGAGCGTGTCGATCGATTCGATCTCGTTCTGCATTCCCGGCTGCGCATCGAACCACGTGACGACGAAGCTGTCGCCCCGGCGTTCCCACTCGCCGGTCTGCCCCTGGCGGCGGGCCGTGCCGTCCGGCGCAAAGACCGCCGGGCCGCCGTTCGCCCAGCGCCACGTGCCTACGATCGTGGTCACTTGAGCGGCCGACGCGCACGTCGTGCCGAGGACCAACAATGCAATGATCAGCGACCAGTATCGCCGCACGGAACACGCACCTCGCGGAGTAGGGGGCGCTCCCTTCGCCGCACCGAGGACGGGCGCATCCTCCGGCAACCGGTGCAAGATGAGGGCCCGAGGCCCCACACGAATGAGCCCCGGTGATTCAAGCGCCCCCCGCTGCACCGGCTCTCACGGTGCACCTCAACGAGCACGTCTACGATAAGGGCGGCCGCCCGGTGCACGCGCTCGGCGAGATCGACATCGCGCTCGCGCCGGGCGAATTCTTCAGCGTCATCGGCCCGTCGGGCTGCGGCAAGTCGACCTTGCTCGAAATCGCCGGCGGCCTGCAGAAGGCGACCTCCGGCACGGTGACGTTCGAAGGCAAGCCCGTCGCGGGCGAAGTGCCCGACGGCGTCGGCATCGTCTTTCAGGAAGACGCCAGCTTCCCGTGGCTCACCGTGCGCAACAACATCGCCTTCGGCTTGCGCCGGCACGGGATCGATGCGGCCGAGATCGAGAAGCGGGTCGACTACGCGCTCGACTTCATGCGCCTGGGCGACTTCGCCGACCATCATCCGCCGCAGCTCTCGGGCGGCATGCGACAGCGCGTCTGCATCGCTCGCACGCTCGTGCTGCGGCCGCGACTCATCCTGCTCGACGAACCCTTCGCCGCGCTCGATCAACAGACGCGCCTGATGATGGGCGAGGAATTGCTGCGCCTGTGGCGCTCGACCAACGCCACGGTGCTCTTGATCACGCACGGCCTCGACGAAGCGGCGATGCTCTCCGACCGCATCGGCGTGATGTCGGCACGCCCCGGTCACTTCGTGGAGACGCTCGTCACCGGCTGGCCGCGCGACCGCGACTCGCGCGTCGTCTCCGAGCCGCACTTCGGCGAGCTGACGGCGGCGATGTGGACGCACTTGCGCGCGGAGTCGATGCGTTCGGCGCCCGACGCGAGCGGCGCGACGGCCGACGCATGAATCTCGTGACGACCCTGCGCATCGCGGTGATCGCGGGCGCCGCGCTGCTGGTCGAGTTGCTGTGCCGGCTCAACGTGATCACGCCCTTCACGATGACCTCGCCCTCGAACACGTTCGTGAACCTCGTGCACCTGCTCGCGAGCGGCAAACCGTGGCCCGACCTGACGTTCACGCTGGTGAACACCCTGGCCGCGATCCTGGTCTCGGTCGTCGTCGGCTTTGTGCTGGGCGTCCTCATCCAGCGGATTCCGCGGCTGCGCCGCGTCGTCTCGCCGTTGCTCGCCGCCTACTACGCCGTGCCGACGTTCGTCTTCTATCCGCTGATGATCGTGCTGCTCGGGCTCAACCGGCTCTCGCTGATCGCGATCGGCGTGACGCTCGGTTTGATCGGGATGATCGTCAGCACGATCGACGGCATGGACCGCATTCCGCGCGTCTTCCTCAAGACCGCCGCGACGTACCGCATGAGCCCGGTCGCCCGCACGTTCCTGGTCGCGCTGCCGGCCGCAACGCCCCACCTCATCACCGGGATCAAGCTCGCCGTCACCTACTCGATCACCGGCGTCATCGCCGGTGAATTCATCCTCAGCGTGGCGGGCCTCGGACGCGGGATCGCGGTCGCCTACAACGATCTCGACAACAAGACGATGTACGCGCTGCTGGCGCTGTTGCTCACGTCGGTCACGGTCGTCAACGTCGGGATCCACGAATGGGAGCGACGCGTCTACGCGCGCTGGGGCCTGCGATGAGCCGCAGTACGCGCCAGTTGTGGTTCGACATCCCGGCGTTCACGCTCACCTGCATCGCGCTCTGGGAACTGCTCTATCTGCGCGTGGGTCCGAGCGGCATCAGCTCGCCGCCCGACACGCTGGTCTCGATCTGGCACCTCTTCGGCTCGGCGCCGTTCTGGCAGAATGTCGCGGCGACCGGCACGGCCTTCGCGTGGGCGCTGCTGATCGCGGTCGTGGGCGGCCTCGCGATCGGCCTGTTCCTGGGACTCGTCCCGCTTGCGGGCGACGTCGCGGCGCCGATCCTGAACGCCTTGGCATCGCTGCCGAAGATCACGCTCTATCCGGTGATCCTGTTGATCTTCGGTCTCGGCATCGCCGCGAAGATCGCGTTCGGCACGATCCACGGGATCTTTCCGATCGTGATCCTCACGATGAACGGCATCCGCACGATCCGTCCCGTCGTCCGCAAGACGGGGCGCGCCTTGCGCCTGACCCGCGCGCAGACGATCCGGTCGATCGTCCTCCCCGCCGCCATGCCCGAAGTGTTCTCGGGCCTGCGCATCGGGATCGGGCTCACGCTGTTCGGCACGCTGATCGGCGAACTGTTCGCCTCCGACCGCGGCATCGGTTTCCTCTTGATGCGCGACATGCAAAACCAGGACGTCGCCGGCATCACCTCGATCGCCGTGCTGCTCTTCGCGGTGGCGATCGCGGTCGGCATCATCTTACTCAACGTCGACCGGCGGCTGCACGGCATGCGCTGACCGGCGGCGCGCCTGCACAGGTGCGAACGTCCGTGGAAGGCGCCTTCCGCAATCGCGCGCCGGCCCTTCCGCGATCCTTCGACCGGCTCCCGTACCGTGGGATTCGTGCGCATCCTCATGATCCAACCGAACTACCATGCCGGCGGCGCCGAGATCGCCGGCAACTGGCCCCCCGGCTGGGCCGCGTACGTCGGGGGCGCGATGCGCCACGGCGGCTTCCCCGATGTCGAGTTCCTCGACGCGATGGCGTTCCGCATCGAGCACGACGCGCTGCGGGAGATGATCCGCGAGAAACAGCCCGACATCGTCATGGCGACCGCCATCACCCCGATGATCTACAAAGCGCAGGAGACGCTCAAGGTAGCGCGCGAGGCCGTGCCCGGTGCCGTTACGATCCTGGGCGGCATCCATCCGACGTTTATGTACGGTCAAGTGCTCTCCGAAGCGCCCTGGATCGACTACATCGTGCGCGGCGAGGGCGAAGAGATCATCGTCAACCTGCTGCGCTCGATCCAGGCCGGCACGATCCTCGCCGACCGCCACTCGATCTTGGGCCTGGCCTTCCTGGAGCACGGCAAGCTCGTCGCGACGCCGGCCCATCCCGTGATCGCCGATCTCGACACGCTCACGCCCGACTGGAGCTTGCTGAAGTGGGATAAGTACATCTACATCCCGCTCAACACGCGCGTCGCGGTGCCGAACTTCGCCCGCGGCTGTCCGTTCACGTGCCGGTTCTGCTCGCAGTGGAAGTTTTGGCGCAAGTACCGGACCCGCGATCCGATCAAGTTCGTCGACGAGATCGAGATGCTGGTGCGCGACTACAAAGTCGGCTTCTTCATCCTCGCCGACGAAGAGCCCACGATCCACCGCAAGAAGTTTATCGCCTTCTGCGAGGAGATGATCCGGCGCGATATCAAGGTCCATTGGGGGATCAACACGCGCGTCACCGACATCCTGCGCGACGCCGATCTGCTCCCGCTCTTCCGCAAAGCCGGGCTGATGCACATCTCGCTCGGCACCGAAGCCGCGGCCCAGATGAAGCTCGATCTCTTCCGCAAACAGACGACGATCGAGCAAAATAAAAAAGCGATCAAGCTAATCCGCGACGCCGGCATGGTCGCCGAGGCACAGTTCATCATGGGTCTCGAAGGCGAGACCAAAGAGACGATCGAGGAGACTTACAAGCTCGCCATCGATTGGGAAGTCGACATGGCGAACTGGAACATGTATACGCCCTGGCCGTTCGCCGAGCTGTTCGAGGATCTGGGCGACCGCGTCGAGATCCGCGACTACTCGAAGTACAACTTCGTCACGCCGATCATGAAGCCCGACGAGATCGAACGCGAAGACGTCCTCAAAGGCGTGCTCAAGAACTACGCGCGTTTTTACATGCGCAAAGCCTTCCTCAAGTATCCGTTCATCAAGGACGGCTTCAAGCGGCGCTACATGCTGGGCTGCCTGATGGCGTTCATGAAATCGACCGCGACCAAGAAGTTTTACGACCTCGAGCGTTTGAAGTTCCGCGGCCTGCACACCGAAGTCCAGTTCGGCTTCGACGAGACGAAGATCCTCACGCGCGAACAAATCGCCGAGCAGAAGATCGCCCAGCCCGAACTTGCGGCGGCGATCAGTTATGCGGCACCGCGCGCGAAGGCGGCCTCACCCGGTACGACGTCGGCCGTGAGCGCGTGCGCCGCTCCGCGCGACGAGGAGCTCGTGGCCGCGAACCCCGATGACGCGGAGACGTTTTTCGCAGGCGCCGGCGTGCCGGGCACGTAGAACGTGCCGGGCTTAGCCCGCGGTCTCGACGACCGTCACGGCCTCGGCAAACGTCACGTAGCCGGTGATCTCATCGATATCGAGCGGCGCGGGGTAGAACCACGCCGCGTCGGGCAAGCGTTGCCCGGAAACGTCGATCGTGTAGTAGTTGGCGAGTCCGCGATCGGGGTCCGAGGTGTGCGTGTCGGAGGCTTTGAAGTGCCGGTAATCGATCGAATCGGGCGGGAAATAGACCTGCCCGTCGACGTTTTCGGTCTCATCGCTCTCGGCCAGCACGGCACCATTCCACAACGCCTTCACGCGCGAACGCTTCGCGCTCACCGGAACGGACCCTATCGGCGATGACGGCGCACGCAGCGGAAGCCCGCATCGGACCCAACGCCATCACGCGCACGCTGGAGTCGTTGCGCGAACGGCTCGGCGAGCCGGAGACGCTCGCCGTGCTGAGCGAAGCCGGCCTCGAACGATACGCGAGCGACGCACCGCACGAGATGGTGCCCGAAGACGATGTCGTCGCGCTCTTTCACGTTTTGCGCGCGCGGCTGGGCCCCATCGAGAGCGCCGCCACCGCGCGGCTTGCCGGCTTGAAGACGGCCGACTACGTGCTCGCTTACCGCATTCCCGCACCGGCCAAAGTCCTCTTGCGACTGCTGCCGCCGCCGCTCGCCGCGCCGCTGCTGCTCAAGTCGATCACGCAACATACCTGGACGTTTGCCGGCAGCGCGACGATCGTGGTGGTTCCGGGCCCCCCGCTGCACATCACCGTCGAGCACTGTCCGATCTGCCGCGGCGACGCCGGTACGACTCCGGCCTGCAGCTACTACGCCGCAACGTTCGAACGACTTTTCCGCGCACTCGTCACCACCCGCGCCGCCGTCACCGAGGTCGCTTGCGAAGCGCTCGGGGCGCCGGCGTGCTCCTTCGAGGTTCGCTACTAGCCGCTATGCCCACGCTCACCGACGCCCCCGCAACGCAGGCCAAGTATCCGGGTATCGAGACCGTCATCAACGGCAACGGCGCGGTCGCGCACGTGATGACGCACGTTTGCGGCGGGGTCATCGGCTACCCGATCACGCCGTCGACGGAGATCGCCGAACTCTACGAAGCGTTTCGCGCGGCGGGCGGCTGCAACGTGTGGGGCCGGCACCCGTTCTTCTTCGAACCCGAGGGCGAGCATTCGGCGCAGAGCGGCGCGCTCGGAGCGGCGCTGACCGGCGGCAAGTACGTTTCCAACGCATCGTCGAGCCAAGGCATTCTCTACGGCCTCGAATCGCACTACGTGACGGTCGGCAAGCGAGTCGGCGGTTTCGTGCTCCACGTCGCGGCGCGCGCGGTGTCGCGTCACGCGCTCAACGTGATGGCCGGGCACGACGACGTCTACGCCCTGCTACCGTCGGGCTATACGATCTTCTTCGCCAGCAATCCGCAAGAAGCGGCCGACCTCGCCGCGATCGCGTACAAGGTCAGCGCGACGTCGCTGATCCCGGTCGCCGCCGCAATGGACGGCTTCGCTACCAGCCACATGCTCAGCGAAGCGTTCGTGCCCGAGCCGGAACTGCTGCGCGACTTTCTCGGCGATCCGGCCGGGCGCATCCCCGCGCCCAGCGTCGCGCAAGAGATGCTCTTCGGCGCGAAGGGTCGCGTGCACCAGCTCAAGGCCTACCTCGCGCGGCGCGACGGCGATATCGCGCCGGGCGATCTGCAGCAGCTCACGGCCTATCTGGATCAGCAGGCCGCGGAGATCGAGCGCGACGGCGACGGCAGCATGGTCTCCGTGACCTTGGCCTGGCTCCCGGCCGAATTGCACGCACCGTGGCGCCGGCAATGGATCAACGCTCACGCCCGCGGCAGCCGCGCGCGCGTGCCGGCGCTCGTCGACGTGAACAATCCGGGGCTCACCGGCGGCGTGCAGAACCAAGCCGACTTTCAGGCCGGCGTAGCCGACCACCACACGCATTTCGCCGCCGACGTGCCGCGCTTCATCGACGAAGCGATGGCCGAATACGCGACGCTCACCGGCCGCGCGTACGCTCCCGTGGGCGCGTACCGCTGCGAGGACGCCGAACTCGTACTGCTGGGCCTGGGCTCCGTCACCGACGATGCCGAGGCCGTCGCCGACTACCTGCGCGCGCAGGGCACGAAGGTCGGCGTCGTTTCGATCAAAGTGCTGCAGCCGTTCCCCGACGCGGCGGTCGTCCGCGCGCTCGCGAACGCACGCGCGGTCACCGTGCTCGAGCGCTCCGACGCGACGACCCTCACCAACCTCGTCACGCAAGCGCTGTTCAAAGCGCGCGAGAACGCCGACCGCGTGCGGCATCCGGGGATCCCGCCGCTGGCGAGGTCGCCACGCTTGACGACGGCCGTATTCGGCCTGGGCGCGCACGATCTGCAACCGCGCCACCTGATCGCTGCGGTCGCGAACATGGAGAGCGAAACCAGCGCGCCGTTCGTCTATCTGGGCTCGCAATTCTTCGAAGACGCGCCGCCCGCGGGCATCGCGGGTCTGCTCGACCGGCTACGCGGCGCCTATCCCGAGACGGTCACGATGGCGTTACGGACCGCGCCGAATCCGAACCTGCTGCCCGCAGGCGCGTTTCGCATTCGCTTCCACTCGATCGGCGGCTACGGCACCGTCGCGACCGGCAAACTCCTGACCGATATCCTCGCCGGGGCGTTGGGCCTGCATTCCAAATCGGCACCGAAGTACGGCTCCGAGAAGAGCGGCGCGCCGACCAACTTCTACATCACGCTGAGCCCCGAAGCGGTGAAGGTCACCAACGGCGAGCTCGAAGAGATCGAGATCGTCGTCTCGGCCGACCATAAAGTCTTCAGCCATACCGATCCGCTGGCCGGGCTCGCGCGCGGCGGCACGTTCATCCTCCAATCGCAGCACGATGCGCTGGAAACCTGGAACGCCTTGCCGGCGAGCGCCCGGCGCGCGATCCGCGAGAACGATATCCGGTTCTTCATCGTCGACGCGTTCGCGGTGGCGAAGCGGCACGCGCCCTCGACCGAACTGCAGGTGCGCATGATGGGCGTCGCGTTTATCGGCGCGGTCTGCGGTCACGTCGACCGCGTCGTCGCCGACGCGCCGGCAGAGGCGATCTTGGCCAAGATTCGCGAGCAGATCGCGAAGAAATTCGGCGGCAAAGGCGGCGCCGTCGTCGAGAGCAACATGGCGGTGATCCGCGAGGGTCTGGAAGCGACCGAGGCCGTGAGCTATCGCGAGCCGGCCTTCGCGACCGGCGAGCGGGCCGACGGCACGATCGATCTCACGGCCATCGCGTCGTCGCCCGGCCGGCCGTGCGGTGCCGCCGAGTACGGCGGATTGTTCGACCCGCAGTACTACGACGATATCGTCGCGCGACGGTTCCGCGACGGCAGCGTCGCCGAAGCCCCGGTGCTGCCCGGAACCGGGTCGTTCATGCCCCCCGGCTGCGCGGCGGTGAAGGATAAAGGCCTCTTCCGTCTCTCGGTGCCGGAATTTATCGCAAGCAGTTGTACCGGCTGCATGGAATGCGCCCTGGTCTGTCCCGATGCGGCGATCCCCAATGGCGTCCACGAAATCCACGACGTCCTGCTCGCCGCCATCGCCACGCTCGACGTCAGCCGTCCGCAGCGCGACCTGCTGACCTTGCACGTGTTCGGGCTGGCGCAAGCCGTGCGCGAAGCCTACCGTGCGCGCGACGCCAAAGACGAGACGCCGTTCCACGAGATCGTGGCACTGGCGATCGCCGGCACCGGCGCGGGCGATGCGATGCTCCAGCGGAACTTCCGGCTGCTCGTCGATGCTCTGGCGACGTACCCGGTCGCGCGTACGCGCCCGTTCTTCGATGCGCCCGAGAAAGCGGCGCCCGGTACCGGCGCGTTCTTCGCCGCCGCCATCGATCCCCAAAAGTGCAGCGGCTGCATGGAATGCATCGATGTCTGCGGACCCGGCGCCCTCGTCGCGCGCGCGCAGGACGACGCCTTCGGCGAGGAACTCGCGCGACGCTTCGCGTTCATGAACGCGCTCCCGAACGCGCCCCAGCGCTTTACCGGCGATGCGACGGAGGCCGGCGGCGACGTCAAACGCCTCTTCCTCGATCGCGACAACTATTACGCCATGACCGGCGGGCACGGTGCCTGCCGCGGCTGCGGCGAGGCGACCGCGCTGCGGCTGGTCGTCGCGATCAACCACGCGCTGGCCGAACGCCGGCGCACGGGACACATCGCGGACCTCTCGGCCCTGATCGACCGCTTGCACGACAAGCGCGAAGCGCTCGCGCGCGACGACGCCGACCCGCAGCGTCGCGAACGGCTCACGCGCACGCTGGCCGTCCTCGAACGGCGGCTCTACGACTTCGAAAGCGGACCGACCGGCAACGGCCCGGCCGGGGCTGCGATCGTCAACGCGACCGGCTGCAGCAGCGTCTACGCTTCGACGTTCCCGTCGAACCCGTATACCGATCCGTGGCTGAACAGCCTCTTCCAGGATACGCCCGCGGTTGCGAAGGGCGTCTTCGAAGGGCTGAGCGCGGATGCCGCGCGCGACTTCCGCGCCCTGCGGACCGCAAAACTCGAACTCGAGGACCAGTACGACCCCGCGCTCCACGACGCATACTTCCGGACCTTCGGCTGGGCGCAGTTTTCGCCCGAAGAGCGCGCGCTTATGCCGGTGGTGCTCGGCATCGGCGGCGACGGCGCGACCTACGACATCGGCTTCGGTGCGCTCTCGCGACTGCTCTCGACCGCCACACCGATCAAAATCGTCGTGCTCGATACCGGCGCATATTCGAACACCGGCGGTCAGGCATCGACCGCGAGCTTCCTCGCGCAAGACTCCGATCTCGCGCGCTTCGGCTCCGCGCACGCGGGCAAAGTGGAATCGCGCAAAGAGCTCGGTTTGATCGCCGCCTTCCACCCGCGCGTGCTGGTGGTCCAAACGGCGACGGCCCTGCAGAACCATTTCCTCACCAACGCGGTGGCGCTCCTGAGCTCGAACGACGGACCGGCCGTGCTCGACATCTACACGCCCTGCCAAGCGGAGAACGGCATCGGCGACGAGGCCGCCAACGGCCGCGCGCGGCTCGCCGTGGAGAGCCGCATGTATCCGGTCTTCGTCCACGACCCGCGGCGCGGCGACACGCTGCACGAGCGGCTCTCGCTCGAGGGCAACCCCGAGGTCGAGCGCGATTGGGCGACCGCGACGCTGGAATACGCCGGCGACGACGGGACGGTGCAGTTGCTCGACATCCCGCTGACGCCGGCCGACTTCGCCCTGCGCGAAGGCCGCTTCAAGAAGCACTTCCACCCGCTCGCACCCGACGCCGACGGCGTGCCGCTGCACGACTATCTCGACCTGAGCGCCGACGCGCGCTACGGTAAAACGCCGTACGTGCAGGCGGCCGGCTCCGGCCGGCGGCTCGTGCGCCTGGCGGTGTCGGCGGCGATCGTCGACCTGACCCTCGAGCGGCGGCGTAACTGGCGCGCGCTGCAGTATCTGGCCGGCCTCAATGCCGACCGCTTGGAAGCCGCCCACGCGGCCGAACTCCAGTCCTGGCAGCAGCGCTACGAAGCGGCAACGTCCGAGCGCGAACAATCGCTCGATCAGATCGCGCGCGCGATGTCGGAACTCGCCGCGGCCGCGGTCGGGCCGCCGCCGATCGGCCCGAGCGTCACGGTTCTGCCGCCTGCACCGGCCGTTGCCGCCGCGGCAACGGCCACGGCGACGGCCGTCGCGGGCCGCGCGTTGGTCTCAATTGCCGACGACGTGCAAGCGTGTTGCACCAACTGCAAGACCTGCTATCAGAACCTGCCGGAGATCTTCGCGAAGACGAAGATCGTCGTGCGCGGCATCACCCAAGAAGTCGCGCGCGTGATCCCCGGCGTGTGGGACCGCATCACGATCACGCCCGACCTCGAGCGCCGCATCGCCCGCGCCGCGGCCGACTGCGACGCGGAGATCATCAAGTGACGGCCGGCCAACTGGCGCTGCTCGAGCGGCACCTCGAACGCGATCCGCGCGCCTTCCGCGACATCTTTATCGCCGACGGCCTGCAGGCGGTCGCGGCGGCGTTTCACGGCGACGAACTCAGCGCGGCCTTCACGACGATGCTCTGGGAACAGCTGCTGCGTGACGACGCGATGAGCGCGGTGCTGATGCGTTTCGTTTGGGCCCTCTCGCTCAAGAGCAAACGGACGTTCGTGCGCGCGCTCGACGCCCACCTCAGCGGACGCTATCCGATGTTCGCCGGACTCGCGCACGGCTGGCCTGGTCAAAATGCGATCCCGCCCTACATCCGCCCGGCCGAGGAACGCGCGCGCGATTTCGGTTTGGTCAACCGCGGCTATCTCGGCTATATGGACCTCGGCTACAGCGCGCGCGAGGTCGAGCTGTTCGTCTGGCTCGAAGCCCTGCGCGACAAGCAGTGCGAAGACCGGCCGTGCGAAGTCGGCGTCGAGGTCGAAGGCAAAGCGGAGAACGCGGGCGGATGCCCGGTGAAAATCCACATCCCCGAGATGCTCGATCTGCTCGGCGCGGGTAAATTTCGCGCGGCGCTGCAGTTGATCAAGGACTGCAATCCGCTGCCGAACGTCACCGGCCGCGTGTGCCCGCAAGAGCTGCAGTGCCAAGGCGTCTGCACGCACAACGGGCGGCCGATCGAGATCGGCCAGCTCGAGTGGTATCTGCCGCAGAGCGACAAGCTCGCCGGCGGCGGCGACGGCGAGGCCGTCGCCAATCCGTGGGCGCGCGCGCAAAAACCGCCGGTCGCCGTCGTCGGCTCGGGCCCGTCGGGGCTGATCAACGCCTATCTCCTGTTGCAAGAGGGCTTTCCGGTCACGGTCTTCGAGGCGTTTCACGAGCTCGGCGGCGTGTTGCGCTACGGCATTCCGGAATTTCGCCTGCCCAACGAATTGATCGACGACGTCGTCGAGAAAATCAAACGGCTGGGCGGCAAGTTCGTCACCAACTTCGTCGCCGGGAAGACCGCGACGCTCGACGATCTCAAGCGCGCCGGGTTCTGGAAGATCTTCGTCGGGACCGGCGCCGGCCTGCCGCGCTTCATGAACGTGCCGGGCGAACATCTGCTCGGCATCATGTCGGCCAACGAGTTCCTCACGCGCGTGAACTTGATGCAGGGCCACATCGACGGCTTCGAGACGCCGCTGCCGGAAATTCGCGGCAAGGACGTGATCGTCATCGGCGCGGGCAACACCGCGATGGACGCTTCGCGCACCGCGCTGCGCTTGGGCGGCAACGTGACGATCGTCTACCGCCGGACGATGGACGAGATGCCGGTCCGCCGCGAGGAACTCCACCACGCCCTCGAAGAGGGCATCCAGGTGAAGGTGCTGCGCGCGCCGTGCGAATTCACCGGCAATGCGGAGCACGCCGTGACGCAGGCCGTGCTCGACGTGATGGAACTCGGCGAACCGGACGCATCGGGCCGGCGCAGCCCGAAGCCCTCGGGCGAGACCGAGCTGATGGCGGTCGATCTCGTCATCATGGCGCTGGGGAACACGCCGAACCCGATCATCAAGGACGCCGAACCCGGCCTCAAGACCAGCCGCTGGGGCACGCTCGAGGTCCAGCCCGGTTCGCAAGAGACCTCGCTGCCCGACGTCTTCACCGGCGGCGACGCCGCGCGCGGCGGATCGACCGCGATCCGCGCGGCCGGCGACGGTCAGGCCGCGGCGCGCGAGATCGCTCGCGACGTTCGCTTCACGCCGGCCGAGATCGCGACGCTGGTCGCGAGCGCGGAACGCTACACCACGCTCGGCCAAACGCGCCAAACGATCGTCGCGAAGACGGCGCTGGCCGAGGGGATCGTTGAATTCACCGTGCGCTCGCCGCTGGTCGCGCGTGCCGCGCGCGCCGGACAATTCGTGCGCGTGCTGGGCTGGGACCACGGCGAGCTCATTCCGCTCACCCTTGCGGATTGGGACGCGCGCGCCGGTACGATCGACCTCGTGATCCAGAGCCTCGGCGCGACCTCCGCTCGGATGAACGCCTTACACGCCGGCGATGCGTTCGCCGGAATCGCCGGACCCCTCGGTCAGCCGAGCCGGATCGAACGCTACGCGAACGGCGAGACCGTCGTTTTCTGCGCCGGCGGCGTCGGTCTGCCGCCGGTCTATCCGATCATGCGCGAGCACCTGCGGCTGGGCAATCACGTCACGCTGATCTCGGGCTTCCGTTCGGGCGCGCACCTCTTCTGGACCGGCCCGGACGAGCGCATCGGCCGCCTGCAGGCCGAGTATCCGCAACACCTCGACGTGATCTACACGACCAACGACGGCAGCTTCGGCCGCCGGGGCTTCGTCACGCAACCGCTCGAGGAGTTGCTCGATGCCGCGCGGGCCGGCGCCGCCCGCCCGATCGGCGAGGTCGTCGCGATCGGTCCACCCTTGATGATGCGCGCGGTCAGCGATCTGACCCGCGGTTACGGCACGCACACGGTCGCGAGCCTCAATTCGATCATGGTCGACGCGACCGGAATGTGCGGCGCGTGCATGGTCCCGGTCACGGTCGACGGCAAGCTCGTGCGCAAGCACGCCTGCATCGACGGCCCCGAGATCGACGCCCACACGATCGACTGGGACAAGTTCTTGCCGCGCTTCGGGATGTTCCGGGCACAGGAAGCCGCCGCCAAGGAGCGGGATCGAGGAAACCGCTAGCCGCTGCGCCAACCGCAAGAATTCTCTTACGTACCCGGAGGCGTCACTTGATGATCACGTTCAACCGCTGCTTGCGCGGACTCGCCCTGGCCGCACTCACGCTGACGGCCGTCGTCTGGTCGCCGCGTCCGGCCGCGGCCGACGACGCGATCACGGTCGTCAGCGGCTCGAACCCGACGGCGTTCTTCGAAGTACTCGGCGACGTCGCCGAAGACGCCGGCTTCTTCAAGGCCGAGCACCTCGCGGTGACGATCAATTACGCCGGCAATCCGCAGATCTGCGCGCAACTCGTCGCCAGCGGCAAGGGCGACATGTGCTCGATGGGCGTCGAACCGATCGTGCAAGGCTACGAGAAGGGCCTCCGCTTGACGGCGTTCTTCGCGCGCGATCCGAGCTATCAGTGGACGCTCGGCGTGCTGGCCGACAGCCCGATCAAAACGCTGGCCGATTTCAAGGGCACGACGATCGGCGAGATCTCCGCCGGCGAGCCGGCCGAAATCGCCGCCAACGCGCTGCTCGAGGGCGCGGGCCTCAAGCGCGGCGACGTCACCTACATCCCGATCGGCTTCGGCGCGCAAGCGATCGCGGCGCTCACCAGTCATAAGGTCGCCGGCGCGGCATTTCCGTATCCCGAACTGCGCATCTACGAAGTGAAGGCGGGCCTCAAGTTCCGCTACTTCCAGCACCCGATCCTCAAGGACATCTCCAACGTCGCCTACGCCGCGACACCGGCGACGATCGCCGCCAAGGGCGATCTGCTCAAGCGTTTCTGCCGCGCGATCGCCGAGGCGTCGATCGTCATCCGCGTCAATCCGGACTACGCGGCCAAGTCGTTCGTCGCGCACTCCGGACTCAAGGTCACCGACGACGCGATTGCCGCCGAAGCACGACTGCTCTCGACCTCAGAGGCGATGCTGCCGGGCGTCGATCCGAACAGCACGCATATCGGGCTGATGCCGGCGCGCGGCATGGCGCTGCTCGCGAAGTTCATCAACGACAACGGGCTGACGACGACGATTCCGCCGACGTCGGCGCTCGTCACCGATCAGTTCATCGCCTACGCCAACGACTTCGACCACAAGGCGTTTATCGCGCAGGCCAAAGCCCTGAAGTAACGGTCAGTCGACGAACGCCGACGTCACCTCGTCGAGCCAGGCGGGGTCGGCGTCGAGCGTTCGCAACTCGGCCAGCGCCTCGGCGCGCGATTGCCGGCAGCTCTCGATGACGGCCACGCCGCCTTCGCGATCGATCGGTCGCCAGCACAATTCCAAGCGAATGCCGTTGGGATCGAAGAAGTAAACCGAGAGCACGCCGTCCATCGGCACGAGCGGCCCGGCGTATGCGATACCGCGCGCGGTCAGGCGGTCCATCACCGCGTGCGCGGCCTCATCGCTCACCGCGAACGCGCAGTGCTGCATCGCGGCGACGGTATCGCGATCCGCCGTGCCCGTCGCACCCTTTGGAAGCTCGAAGAACGCCAGCGTGCTATCGTTGCCCATGTCCAAAAAGTAATGGCGCAGGTTCTCGAACGGCGGGTTTCCGCGGCTCACGCCGGGGGGTACGCGAACGGCGTGGATCAGGCGCATGCCGAGCACGCCGCGATAAAAATCGAGCGTCGTCTTCATGTCGTCGGTGTTAAAGACGAGATGGTGAACGCCGCGCGTGCGCAGCGCTAGCCGGTGGGGTGCTTTCGCGATCGCCATGGGTGAAGGTTCCCTTCGCACAACGTTCTCGCCCCCGCGGGAAGATGAGGGCGGAGGAGCCGCCGATGACCGCCATCACCGAATCCGTGATTGTCGCCGTCCCGTTCGCCCAGGTCCCAAACCTGACGCGGCGGTACCTGGCCGGTTTTCCCTCAAACGAGCACGAGGGCGTCCACTTCACGCTGCGGGCGTGGGTCGGCGGCATCGTCGCCGAGCACGAAATCCTGATGAAGGTTGACGCCGAGCCCGACCGGCCGGCGCTCGAAGTCGTCGATATCCACTGGCAGTCGCAGGACGGCGGTCCGTACCCGGAATTCACCGGGACGCTTTCCGCCCGGCCGGTCGACGCCGGGTCGTGCACGCTCGAACTCGCCGGCTCCTACACTCCCCCGGGCGGGGCGGCCGGTGCGGCCTTCGACGCGCTGCTCGGCCACAACATCGCGCGCGAGGGCGCCCGCGACGTGCTGGCGCGTTTCAAATCGGCCTTCGAAGCCCTGCATGCGGAGGCGGCGGCAAGCAGTAGCGGCTGATCCGGAGCGGGAATCTCGCCGCCCGTGAGCACTCCCGCAATCGCCGCCGAGGAATGGCAGCTCCGCGTTCAACTCGCGGCGTGCTACCGGCTCTTCGACCATCTCGGCTGGACCGAGATGATCTTCAACCACATCTCGATGCGGGTGCCGGGCCCCGAACACCACTTCCTGATCAACCCGTTCGGCTTGCACTACAGCGAAGTGACGGCCTCGAACCTCGTGAAGATCGATCTCGACGGCACGATCGTCGGGCCATCCGCATACCCCGTCAATCCGGCCGGCTTCGTGATCCATAGCGCGATCCACGCAGCCGTGCCCGAAGCGCGTTGCATCATGCACACGCACACCACCGCGGGCATGGCCGTCGCCTCCTCGAAACGGGGCTTGGATCCCACGACCCGCAGCGGCGCTTTCATCATGCACCTGGTCGGCTATCACGACTTCGAAGGCAACGTGGTGCTCGACGACGAGAAGCCGCGCCTGGTCGCGAACCTGGGCGCGAAACGCGCGCTGATCCTGCGCAACCACGGCTTGCTCGCGACCGGGCCGACGATTCCCGATGCGTTCATCCTGATGAAGCTGCTCCAGCGCGCGTGCGAGGTCCAACTCGCGACCAGCAACATCGACGAAGGCATCGAAATCCCCGCAGCGCTGCGCCTGCGCTACCGCCTGCCGCTCGACACGCCCCAAACGACGCTCGAGGATCCGATCGCGCCGAGCCCGCGCCGAATCTTCGAAGCGATGATCCGCCTCGTCGAAAAAAGCGATCCCCCGTACTGGAACTAGCCGAAGAACCGGGCGGCTAGATTGGGGTGACGTTCCAGATTTCGGCGGCGTATTCGCGGATCGAGCGGTCGGCTGAGAACTTGCCCATGCGCGCCACGTTGAGGATCGCCGCGCGCGTCCAGGCGTGCTGGTCGTGCCAGAGGTCGCCGACGCGCGCCTGAGCGTCGACATAACTCTGGAAATCGGCCAACACGAGATACGGATCGCTATCGCGCAGGTTGTCGACCAGCGGCCGGAACAGTTCGCGATTGCCCCCGGCGAGTACGCCCGATTCGATAAACTCCAGCGCCTCCCGGACCTGCGCGTTTTCATCGTAGATGTCGCGTGGCCGGTAGTGCGGCTTGAGCTCGCGCACCTGATCGGCCGTGAGCCCGAAGAGAAAAAAGTTCTCCGCCCCGACCGCTTCGCGAATCTCGATATTCGCACCGTCGAGCGTTCCGATCGTCAGCGCCCCGTTCATCGAAAACTTCATGTTGCCGGTGCCCGACGCTTCTTTCCCGGCGGTCGAGATTTGCTCGGAAAGATCCGCAGCCGGATAGATGTGCTGCGCGTTCTTGACGTTGAAATCTGGAATGAAGACGACGCGCAGCTTGCCGTTGGTCTCGTGGTCGGCGTTGACGTAGGCCGCGATCGAGGTGATCAGCTTGATGATCAGCTTTGCCATCGCGTAACCCGGCGCGGCCTTCGCCCCGAACACGAACGTGCGCGGCGCTTCGGCAAGCGCGGGGTCGCGCTTGAGCCGTAGATACTGCGCGACGATGTAGAGCGCGTTGAGATGCTGGCGTTTGTACTCGTGCAGACGTTTCGCTTGCACGTCGAAAAGGCTAGCCGGATCGAGCACGACGCCGATCTGCTCTTCGAGCATATCCGCCAAGCGCGCCTTGGCGTGCCGCTTCACCCGCATCCAAGCGCGCCCAAACGTCGCATCTTCGGCCAGCGGCTCGAGCAATCGCAGCTCGAAGAGATCCTTGAGCCAGCCGTCGCCGATGTGCTCGGTGATCAGCGCCGCCAACTGCGGGTTCGCGAGCGCGAGAAAGCGCCGCGGGGTCACGCCGTTGGTGACGTTGGTGAACTTCTCCGGCCACAGATCGTAGAAATCGTGCAGCACGGTCTCGCGCAACAGCTGCGAGTGCAGCTCGGCGACGCCGTTGACCTTGTGGCTGCCGACCGTCGCGAGATTCGCCATGCGCACGAAACGCTCGCCGCCCTCGTCGATCAGCGACATCCCCGGGATGCGCGGATCGTCGCGCCCGAAGGTGACGTGCAGCTCGTCGATCAGCCGGCGGTTGAGTTCGTAAACGATCTCCAAGTGGCGCGGCAGGAGCTTGCCGAAAATGGCGATCGACCACTTCTCGAGCGCCTCGGGCAGCAGCGTGTGGTTCGTGTACGCGAACGTATGGCGGGTCACGTGCCAGGCTTCGTCCCACTCTATTCCATACTCGTCGACGAGCAGGCGCATCAATTCGGGGACGCCGAGCGAGGGATGCGTGTCGTTAAGCTGCACCGCCCATTTCTCGTGGAACGTCTCGGGCGCGCCGCCGTTCGCGAGGTGAATGCGCAGCATGTCCTGCAGCGAGCACGTGACGAAAAAGTACTGCTGCTCGAGGCGCAGGATCTTGCCCTCGATCACTTCGTCGTTCGGATAGAGCACCTTGGTGATGTTCTCGGAATAGACTTTGTCGCCGACGGCGCCGTAGTAATCGCCCTGGTTGAATGCGGCGAAGTTGAACGAGTCGACCGCCTCGGCGCTCCACAGGCGCATCCGGTTGCAGCTCGCGCCGCCCAGGCCGAGCACCGGCGTGTCGTAGGCAATGCCTTTGACGACGCGCGACGGCGTCCAGCGCACGTGGTTGCGGCCGTGTTCGTCGGTATAGAACGACGTCTCGCCACCGAATTTCACGTCGTACGCGATCTCGGGCCGCACGATCTCCCACGGATTGCCCCAGTGCAGCCACTTGTCGGTAACCTCGACCTGCCAGCCGTCGCGGATGATCTGCGTGAAGATCCCGAACTCGTAGCGCAATCCGTATCCGACCGCCGCATAGCCGAGCGTTGCGAGCGAATCCATGTAGCACGACGCGAGTCGCCCGAGGCCCCCGCTGCCCAGACCCGGTTCTTCTTCTTGCTCGATCAACGCATCGAAGTCGATGCCGAGATCCGTCATCGCCTCGCGCGCTTGATCCGTAATACCCAAGCTCAACAGATTGTTGGCGAGATGCGGCCCCGGCAAATACTCGGCCGACAGATACGCGACCGCCCGCCCTTTGCGGTAGGCTTCGAGCGTGGCGCCGCCCGTCGCGTACACGCGCTCGCGCACGGTCAACGCCAGAGCCAGATACTTATCGTTGAGGGTCGAAGCGTCGAGGGTGCGTCCGACCGCGGCGAACAAATTCTCGCGGAACGATTGCTTGATATCGTCGACCGACGTGCCGTGATGGACGTCGTGGGCCCCGGTACCGGGTTCGATCATGCAGAGACGGCCTTCGTAACGATGCGCTGCGCTTCGGCGACGATCGCTTCGAGATGCGCCGCATCGCGAAACGTTTCGGCGTAGATTTTATAGATGTTCTCCGTTCCCGACGGACGCGCTGCAAACCACCCGTTGGCGGTCACGACTTTCAAGCCGCCGATCGGCGCGCCGTTGCCGGGCGCGCGCGTCAGCTTTGCAAGGATCGGCTCACCCGCAAGTTCGGCATCGCGAACGGCTTCCGGCGCGAGTTTCGCCAGGCTCGCCTTTTGCGCGAGCGTCGCCGGCGCGTCGATGCGCGTCGAGAGCGGCGTGCCGAGCGCGGCGGTGAGTTCGGCGTAGTGGACGCCGGGGTCGCGGCCGGTGCGCGCCGTGATCTCGGCCGCCAAGAGGCCCATGATGAGACCGTCCTTGTCGGTCGTCCAAACGCCGCCGTCGCGGCGCAAGAAGCTCGCGCCGGCGCTTTCCTCACCGCCGAAGCAGACACTGCCGTCGAAGAGGCCGTCGACGAACCATTTGAAGCCGACCGGCACCTCGAGCAGCTTGCGCCCGAGCCGCGCGACGACGCGATCGATGATGCCGCTGCTCACCACGGTCTTGCCGATCGCGGCGTTCGGATTCCAGCCGCGCCGCCGCTCGAGCAAATATCCGATCGCGACGGCCAGGAAATGATTCGGATTCATCAACCCGGCCGACGGGGTGACGATGCCGTGCCGGTCGGCGTCGGCGTCGGTTGCGAACGCGACGTCGTATTTTTCGCGCAACGCGAGCAGTCCGGCCATCGCGTAGGGGCTCGACGGGTCCATCCGGATGCGGCCGTCGCGGTCGACGGCCATGAACGCGAACGTCGGATCGACGGTTCGGTTGACGACCGCGATGTCGAGCCCATAGGCGGCGTTGATCGCGTCCCAATACGACGTCGCGGCGCTGCCGAGCGGATCGACGCCGAGTTTCTGCCCGGCGGCCCGGATGACGTCGAAGTCGACGATCGCCCCGAGATCCGCGACGTAGGGCGCGCGCAGATCGCGCGCGAGCGTGGTATCGGCGGCGAGCGCGCGCTCGTAGCCGACGCGCCGCACGCCGGCGTTGTGCGCGCGCAAAAGGTCGTTGGCGCGCTCCTGAATCCAGCCCGTGATATCGGTATCGGCCGGACCGCCGTTGGGCGGATTGTACTTGATCCCGCCGTCTTCGGGCGGGTTGTGCGAGGGCGTGATCACGATGCCGTCGGCCCGGTGCGCCGGGCGTCCGCGGTTCGCGGCGAGGATCGCGTGCGAGACGACGGGCGTCGGCGTCGGTTCGTCCAGCTGCTGCAGGATCGTCGTCACGCCGTTGGCGGCCAGCACTTCGAGCGCCGTGCGCTGCGCGGGTCCGGAGAGCGCGTGTGTGTCCTTGCCGAGAATCAGCGGCCCATCGATGCCGCGGCTCGCACGGTACTCGCACACGGCCTGCACGATCGCCAGGATGTGCGCTTCGTTGAACGCCGCGTCGAACGCCGACCCGCGATGGCCGCTCGTGCCGAAGGCAACCCGTTGCGCGGGATCGTCGACGTCGGGCCGCAGGTCGTAATACGCAGCGATGAGTTTCGCAACATCGACGAGTAGTTCGGGCGGCGCGGGTTTCCCGGCCAAGGGCGAGACGGCCATCGCGTCAGGCGTGGGTCTGCGCCAGCACGGCGTCGAGGCCGGCCGTTTTCTCGGGGTCGTAGGGTCCGCTCGCACGCCACAACACGCTTCCGTCAGGTTTGACGAGCAGCACCGTGATCTCATCTTCGCGCGCGATCCCTAAGGCCGTATTAAACGCGCGCTTGTCGATGTAGAGGGTGATCGTCGCCGCGCGCGCCGCCGGATCGCGAATGCCGTTGCGCATCCCGCCGTCGATGAAGCCGCGAAAGAATCCGGCGCTCTTGGGCAGCGTCGGCAGCTCGACTTCGCCGAGGGCCGGATACCGAAGGCGCGCTTGCGCGACGAACGGCTTCCAGGTGTCGACTTGCGCCTGCTGGCCGCGCACGTACGCGATGTAGACGAAGCTCGCCGGGGCCGCGAATGCGCCCGGTAACGCCACGGTCGCCCCGTTGAGATTCTGCCCCGTCACGGCTGGGAAGGCGACGCTCAAGGCGACGGCGAGGATCACGGCCATCATGCCGCTTGGTACGTGTAGTGGCGCTCCTGCGCGATGACGAGTGCCTGCGATCCCGACGGCACGACCAGCGCCCCGGGCAGCAAATGCGCCTTCAGGTCGGCGAAGATCGCGGCCGGATCGCCGTCGCCGAGCTGAGCGAGTTCGCGTGATGCGGTGTGCAGCGCTTCGGTGCAGATGAACCACTTCACGCCGCGGCGGGTCAGCGCTTCGACGGTGTAGTCGTGCCAGAAGCCGGCGATGTCGCCGGGATCGTCGGCCGGATTCATCGTCGAACGCGCGTGATAGAACGGATTGCGCGAGCTGCGTAGCACCTGCGCGGGCAAATCGCCGAGCCCTTGTGCAAGCTCGTACGCCTTCGACTTCGCCCAAAACGCGTCGTTCACGAGCATCAGAATCGAACTCGGGCCGTAGAGTGACACAAGAACGTTGACCGTACCCGGGCCTTCGCCCAGCGCGAATTCGAACGCCCCCATGATGTGTGAGGCGGAGCGTAGCGCGGCGATTTCGTTGATGCGCGGCGAGCCGATGATGTGACGGTGGCGCGCAGTGCGATCGAGGATCGCGTTCATTTCACGCCGGTCGTACGGCGCCGCCGCGGCTTCGGCGCCGCGCGCATCGGCAAGCAGTGCCGCGCCGGCTGCTGCAGCGGCAAGAAATTCTCCACGCTTTGCGTTCATTCGATTCGTTTCTCCGCACCAATTAGCGGAACCTTACGCGACGCCACGGAAACCGGCACAGGTCGATACGGCGTTTCGTGTTGGCTACCCAGGAGCCGTTTCACATGCGTCGTCCTCGCTACGTCATTCAATGTGCCGCCGTCCTCGTGACGGCCGCGATCGCCGCGTGCGGCGGCGGGAGCGTCGATTACACGCCGCTCGGACCTGCAGCAACGCAATCGGCGTCGACCAGCACGACCGGCACGACGTCGCTGCCGCCGGCCTCGTCGGGCGGCATCACCGCCGCGGTCGTGTTGCCGCCGGCCAGCGGAGCGGCCACCGTCACCGAGACCGTGAGCCACACGACGTTCAACGGAACGCCGGCGCTCAGTCTCGCGCGCCGCGCGCAAAGCGGCTCGCGCTCGCCGCAAGCGGTGGCTCCGCCGTTCCCGGTGCTCTATCTGGAATTCGTCAGCAGCACGAGCGTCACGCTGACCGGCAGCCCGGGCGTCACGTTCACGCTGCCGTCGATTGCGAGCGGCCAGCAATACTTTCTCGCAGCGTACGGCCCGAACGGCTGGACCTACCCGGTCGAAGGTCCGGGCACGGTGAACGGATCGACCGTCACCTTCCCGATCGGCACCGGGACGCCGCTGACGATCTCGCCGACCGCACCGGCGATCGTCGCGCTGTACACCGCGGGCGGACCGGGCATCTCACCGGCGCTGCTGACGTTCGATGTGAACAATCCGTCGACCGCATCGTTTACCGTGACCGAACCGGGCGACACGGCTGCCTTCACCGCAGCGATCGTCTGCGCGACGCCGTCGCCGTCGCCGACCCCGACGCAACTTCCAGCCGGTATCGCGCGCACGCCGCAAACCGTTCAAGCTTCGCCGACCCCGACGCCGTTTGTGGCGCAACTCGGCGCGAGCAGCGCCACCCCGGTCAACGGATCCGCGACGTTCGCGGTCACATCGGGCAACCAACTCGGCAGTTGCTCCGTCACCGTCACCGATTCGCAGAACTTCACCGTCGTGGGCGGCGTCGCGGTCGACGCGACCAACCTCAGCGTCTCTTCGGTCACCCGCGCCGCCGCACAAGGAGTGCATCAATGAAGGCCCGTTCGATCTCTCTGGGCCTGGCGGTCCTCACCGCAGCAGCCGTGGCCGCGTGTAGCGGCGGCGGCTCCGGCGGCACGACGCCCGCACTCTCCGGCGGTGCGCCGAACCAAAGCGTGCCGCAGACCTCGGGCTTCACCGCCACGCTGACGTTCAACCGGAACGCGGGTGCAACGCATCAACTCGCGCACGCGCTGCGCGTCGGTACGGCGGGCTCGCGCAAGCCGCAGTACGTCAGCTATGATACCAACGGCTTACAGCTGACGATCGTCAGCGGCACCGCGAGCCAGACGCTCTACTACGATCTCAGCACGAATAGTTCGCTCTGCACCTACACCGGAACGACGCAGACCGAGACGTGCAGCTTGCCCGTCCCCTCGCTCGGCGGCACCGAGACGCTAACGGCGATCGAAGTCAACCAGGCCCCGAACAATCTTTCGAAGGGGACGGGCCTCGGCACGGCCTTCCCGTCGAACAGCCTCGTGCTCGCACGCGGCGCGACGACCGCAACGCTCACCCCGGGCGGCGTCACGACGGTGAACCTCGCGCTCAACCCCGTCATCGGCAGTTGGTACGACTGCGGATACAACGCGCCGGGCGGGACCTTCGCCGAGGACTACTCGGCTACGCCAAATCGTTACGTCGTGACCGGAAACGCCACGCTGACGGCGACCGTCTTTCCCGCCTACGCCGACGCGACCGGAGATACGATCTTCCCGGTGAGCCAAAACGGCAACGGCACGTACGCCGGTCAGCCGTTCACCGACGTGAACGGCACGCTCACCGGCGGGACAGCTGTGTCGAACTCGTCGCACGTTGCGATCTATCCGTTCTCGTTCTCCGTCGCCCCATCACCGTCACCCCCGTCGCCCTCGGCATTCGTGCAGAGCGCGACGTTCGCCGACAGCTCGTACGAAATTGCGGGCAATTACTACTCGATGGCCGTCTTTCTCAGCTACGACGGGAAGGCGACGACGAGTAGCACGCTGACGTTCTCCAACAACCTGACGGCGGCGCCGCCGGCCTTCACCGGCTCGCCGAACCCGCAATACACGTCGGCCCCGAGCACGTACGCGGCCGCGCAAAACTACCTGATCGCTCCGGTGCTGGCGAGTCCGGCTGCGTTCACCGTCACGCACGGCACGACGGCAACGATCACCGGCACCGATCCGGGCGCCGGCCAGAACATGCGCGCGACCTCATCCGGCTGCACGTCAGGGCAGACGACGCTCGCGACGGTCACTTCCAGCGCCCCGCTCGTAAGCGGTAGCGAAGCGTTCACGGTGACGGCCGGCTCGACGACCGGAACGTGCTCATTTAACCTCTACGACGGTTACACGGGCGTCGCCAGCAACGTGGTAACGGTCACGATCAACTAGCGCGCAGGAACTCTCCCGGCGCCGCCAGGAGAGGTGCGGGCCGGAGGATCCGCCCTCCGGGAAGGCGGCCCTCATGCACCGATCGCTTCGCTTCGTGCTCGCCCTTCTCGCAGTCAGCCTCTGCACCGTGACGGCGCCGCAGTCGGCCCGCGCCGACGACGCGCTGACCTTGATCGCCGGCAATCCGACGCCGGGCTTTTTCGATACGCTCGAACTCGTCGCGGACGGCGCCGGCTTCTACAAAGCCGAGCACCTGAACGTCACCAAAGAGTACTCGACCAACCAGAGCACCGCGACCCAACTCGTGGCGAGCGGGAAAGCCGACGTGCTGACGACGACGGTCGAGCCCGTGCTCTCCGGCTACGAGAAGGGCATTCGGCTGCAGTTCTTTCTCTCGCGGCAGCCCCACTATTCGTACGTCTTAGCCGTGCTGGCCGGTAGTCCGATCCGCGACCTTTCGGGCTTCGCCGGCGCGACGCTCGGCGAGGGCAACTTCGGCAGCACGGGCGAGGTCGCGGCGGAATCGATGCTGGCCGGCGCGGGCGTGAAGCGCGGCGATTACTCGTTCGTGCCGATCGGCGTCGGCGCCCAAGGCCTGAGCGCGATCGCTTCGAAGCGCGTCGACGGCGTGATCTTTCCGGTGCTCGAGATCGTGCGCGACAGCGTCGCCGGGAACCTCACCTTCCGCACCTGGCGGCATCCGATCCTCAAGGACATCGGCAACGTCGGCTTCGCGGCGACGCCCGACACGCTGCGCGTCAAGGCGGACGTGCTACAGCGTTTCTCACGCGCGATCGTCAAAGCGGCCGTCTTCGTGCGCACGAATCCCGAAGCCGCGGCGCGGCTCTACCTCGTCGGGTCGGGTCAAAAGGCCACGCCGGAGGCGGTTCGCGACACCGCGCACATGTATCGCCTGCTGCGCGACGACTTGCTGGCCGCCGATCCGGCGGACAAACGCATCGGCGCGATCTCCGGCAAGAATCTGGAACTCTACAGCCGCTACATGGTCGACTACGGTTTCGCGCACGAAGTCGCGCCGGCGTCGGCACTCGCGACCGATCGCTTCATCGCATTCGCCAACGACTTCGACCGCCCGGCGTTCGTCCGCTACGCCGCCGCATTCCACTGACCCGTTCGCACCACAGGAGCACGCACCGATGATCCTCACCCGTTCGAGCCGCGACGTCGTGCGCAAACAAAACCCCAACGCCGCCACCAGCGGCCGGCTCGTGTGGAACACGGGCTACCTGGGCACGCGCGTGGGCGTGCCGCCGCCCGAGGAACGCGGCGCGACCTATCCCGACGTGTATCTCGTCGAACAAGGTCCGGGCGTCGTGTTGCCCCCGCACTTCCATCGCGAGAACCAGTTTCAAATCGTCATGATCGGCGCCGGCACGTTCGGCAAGAAAGAGATGCAGGCGTTTCGCGTGCACTACGCCGGCGCATACACGCCGTACGGACCGATCACCGCCGGGCCCGAGGGCATCGGCTACCTAACCATCCGCGCGACCTACGACCCGGGCGCGCGCACGATGCCCGACGCGCGCGACGAACTGCACGCCGCCGGCGCCAAGCCGCGCGATCTCGTCAGCGCGCCGATCGCCTTCACGCGCCCGGACCGGCCCGAACACCGCGCGGTGCTCGGCCCCGAACCCGACGGCGTCGCCGCGTGGCTCTACGAGCTTCCGGCCGGCGCGAGCGTCGAAGGTCCCGACCCGTACGGCGGCGCCGGGCAGTTTCTCGTCGTCCTCGACGGCGCGATGCGCGCGGCCGACGGTGCGCTGTTGCCGCAGCGCTCGACCATCTTCGTCGGGGCCGACGAAGCGCCGCAAACGATCGTCGCCGCGGACGAGCCGCTCGCGGTGCTCGCGCTGCAGTTCCCCAAAACCGCATGAGCGCGCGCAGAGCGGCCGGATTCGCATGCGTCCTGCTGACGCTGGCGTTCACGGCGCGCGCGGCGTACGCCGACGATACGCTCGTCGTCGCGGCCGCATTCCCGAGCGGCATCGACGCGGTCGAGCACGTCGCGCAAGAAGCGGGGCTCTACGCCGCCGAGCACCTGATCGTCGACAAGCAGTATACCGGCGGCGCATCGACGTGCGCGCAATTGGCGGCGACCGGCAAAGTCGATGTGTGCGCGACGAGCATCGAGCCGACGATCCAAGGCTACGACCACGGCTTGCGCCTGGAGATCTTCTTCTCGCGCGTGTACGCCTACGTCTACGAGCTGGTCGCGCTCGCCGACGGACCGATCAAGACGCTGGCCGACTTCAAAGGTCAGAGCATCGGCGAACCCAACCCCGGCGCGTCGACCGAGATCATGGCCAACCACCTGCTCGCCGGCAGCGGACTTGCGCGTGCCGACTACGACTACTTGCCGGTCGGCGTCGGCGCACAGGCGCTCACCGCGCTGACCACGCACAAGATCGCCGGCTACACGATCACCGCGATGGACCGCGTCAGCGCGGAAGCCGTCTCGCACCTGAAGTTCCGCATCTTCCGCGATCCGATCCTCGCCGGCATCCCCAACTCGGGCTTTGCCGCCTCGCCGGCCACGATCACGTTGAAGGCCGACGTGCTCCGACGCTACGCGCGCGCGAACGTGAAAGCGGCGCTGCTGATCCGCGAAAACCCGCGCGCCGCGGCGCGCTTCGCGTTGCTTGCCGAACATCGGCCGGGCGGCGTGACGCCCGAGGCGCTGGCCGCGGAGACCGCGCAGCTGAACGCCTTGCAAAGCATTCTCGCCGGCGCCGATCCGGCGAATCCGCGCATCGGCTACATTCCGCGCAACGGCGTCCAGATTTACGCCTCGTTCTTTGCGAATTCCGGTCTGACGAGCGCGCTCGTCCCGGCGGCGGCGATCGTGACCAACCAATTCATCGCCTACGCCAACGACTTCGATAAGAAAGCCTGGATCGCGCAGGTGAAGGCGCTGCCCTGACCGCTGCCGGGAAGCGGTTCGCGCGAGCCGGACGGAGAAGACTGCCGGGATACGCGCTCGGCTGCTTCGCCGCAACATGAAAGGTTTTTTCGAGGTTTTCCGGTTCGATGAGCAATAACGTTTCCGCCCCCCTTCGCATCGCCGTCGTCGGTGCCGGGCCCGCCGGGCTCTTCCTCACCGATTCGCTGCTCAAGCATAGCGGACAACCGGTCAGCATCGACGTGATCGAACGCCTGCCGACGCCCTACGGCCTCGTGCGCTACGGCGTCGCGCCCGACCACGCCAAGATCAAGTCGGTCATCACGACCTTTCACAAGACGCTCGAGGACCCGCGCGTACGCTTCCTCGGCAACGTCAACTTCGGCACCGACCTCACGATCGACGACGTCCGTGCGCACTACGACGCGGTCGTCTACGCGGTCGGCGCCCCGCACGACCGGCGCCTGGGCATTCCGGGCGAAGATCTCCCCGGCAGCATCTCGGCGACTGAGTTCGTGGCCTGGTACAGCGGCCACCCCGACCACAGCGAGATCGTGCATCTGCGCCCCGATGCCGAAGCCGCGGCCGTAATCGGCGTCGGCAACGTCGCCGTCGACGTCGCGCGCATCCTGGCCAAGCATGTCGACGAACTGCGGGGCACCGACATCCCGCACCCGGTGCTCGAGAAGCTCGCCGAGAGCAAGATCCGCGACGTCTACATTTTCGGCCGGCGCGGCCCGGCGCAGGCGAAGTTCACCACGAAGGAACTGCGCGAACTCGGCGAGCTTGCGAACGCCGACATCATTGTCGACCCGCAAGAGATCGCGCTCGACGCCGCGAGCGAAGCGGAGATCGCCGGCGTGCAGGCCATGCAGCGAAACATCGAGATCTTGCGCGACTTCGCGGGACGCGCGCCCGAGGGCAAACCGCGCCGCCTGCACCTGCGCTTCCTCGCATCGCCGGTCGAGATTCGCGGCACGAGCGCCGTCGAGGAGTTGGTCGTCGAGAAGAACCGGCTCGACGAGCGCGGCAACGCGGTCGGCACCGGCGAATTCGAGACGATCCCGATGCAGATGGTGCTGCGCGCCGTCGGCTATCGCGGCCGCGCGCTACCGGGTGTGCCCTTCGACGCACGCGCGCACGTGATCCCCAACGTGCTCGGGCGCGTCGTCGACGAAGCCGGCAACCCGCTGATCGGCCAGTACACGACCGGCTGGATCAAGCGCGGCCCGTCGGGCGTGATCGGAACGAATAAAGCCTGCGCGAGCGAAACGGCGCGCGAACTGATCGACGACGTGCCGAAGCTCACACGCGCGAGCGATCCCAATCCGGCGTCGGTCGACGCGCTGCTCGCCGGCCGCGGCATCAACGTGACGAGTTGGGCCGACTGGCTCGCGCTCGACAACCACGAGAAGAAGATCGGCTCCGAGACGGGTCGCGAACGCGCCAAGATCACGAACCCGCACGCGGTCCTAGCCGAGCTCGCAACGCGCGCCTAGGCGCTTGCGCAAGATCGCCCGGCGCGGCGATGCGCCCGAGCACGGCTGATGCCGCGACGACTTCCGGCGAGGCGAGGTGGACGCGCCCGCCGGAACCCATGCGGCCGGGAAAATTGCGGTTGGTCGATGCGATGACGCGCGTCCCCGGCGCGATGACGCCGCCGGACATACCCGCGCACGCGCCGCACGAGGAGTGCGTCCACAGCGCGCCCGCATCCTGAAACACGTCGTGCAGCCCCTCGCGCTCGGCCGCGCGCTTCACTGCGACCGAGCCCGGCGTCACGATCGTCGGGACGCTGACGCGTCGCCCGCGCAGAACCGCCGCCGCCGCGCGCAGATCGCTGATACGCGCGTTGGTGCACGATCCGATAAACGCTTGATCGACGGCGATGCTCTTGAGCGGTGTCCCGGGCACCAAACCCATGTAGGCGAGCGACGCGGCATCCGCGCCGGCCGGCACGGCGGCATCGATCCCGACGTTCTCGCCGGGATTCGTCCCCCACGTCACCACGGGACGGACGGCCGACCCATCGATCGTCACCACGCGATCGAACGCGGCGTCCGGATCCGATCGCTGCGCGGTCCACGCCGGGTTGGATTCGGTGCGCGCGAGATAGGCCGCGGTCTTGTCGTCGGGCGCGATCAGTCCGGCGGTCGCACCCGCCTCCACCGACATGTTGCAGACCGTCATGCGTTCTTCCATCGAGAGCCGCTCGATCGCCGGGCCTGCGTACTCGATCACGTAGCCGGTGCCGCCCTTGAACCCGATCGTACCGATGATCGTGAGGATCAGGTCTTTCGCGGTGGCGTCGCCTTGGAGTTCGCCCGTGACCTCGATCTTCATCGTCTTGGTCCGCTTCAGCAGCACGACTTGGGCGAGCATCGCTCCGGTCTGCGCCGTGTTGCCGACGCCGAGCGCGAGCGCCCCGAACGCACCGAGCGTCGCGGTGTGACTATCGCCGCAAACGACGACGCTGCCGGGCGCCACGTACCCGCGCTCGGCCGCCAGCACGTGGCAGATGCCGTTGTCGCCCAGATCGTGAAAGCGAATGCCGTGCTGTTTCGACCAGCGCCGCAGGATGTGCGCCTGCACGGCGGTCGCCGAATCTTTGGCCGGGGTAACGTGATCGAGCAGCGAGACGATGCGTTGCGCGTCGTAGAGTGCGCCGCCGAAATCTTTCTCGAGCGCGAGAATTCCGATCGGCGCCCCGAGTTCGTGCGCGACGACGAGATCGACAAAAACGAGCGCGTTTCCGCCGGGGACGTCCTCGACGACGTGCGCATCCCAGATCTTCTCGAAGAGCGTTCGGCCGGAACCCACCCTAGCGCATCTGACGAACGTGCGCGATGAACGCCCGCCGGTCGAAGTCGTTGGCGTACGCGATGAATTGGTTGGTCACCAGCGCCGAGAGCGGCGCCGCTTGTGCCGACGGCGTGTCGGCGGCGAGAAAATTACGGAAGACCTCCATGCCCAGCGGCGAGATCGCACCGATCCGTTTGTTGAGCGGGTCGATGCCGGGCAACTGTCCGCCGGCGAGCTGCAAGAGGGCCGCCCAATCGGCGACGGCGTTCTTATCGCCGGTGATATTCGCTTCTTCGACGTTGTAGCGCGCGGCGAGCTGCGGGTTCTCGCGGATCAGGATCGCCGCTTTGACGTTCGCGCGCGCGAAACGGCGTAGCTGATCGGCCTTGTCGCGGATCGTCGCCGGCGTCGCCGCATAGACGGTGGTGCCGATACCGTAGAGCAGCGGATTCCAGAAGTAGCGGAACTTCAGGTGCGCCTGCACTTCGTACGCCGCGAGCTCCGGGTACGGGAACGCGGCGCCCGCGACTTTCTTGGTCGTTAGGGCCTGAATCGCGGCGGCTCCGACGCCGATCGGAATATAGGCGTAGTCGCCCTTCTTCAGCCCGGCACCCGAGAGCATCGAGTTCGCGTTGCGCTCGCCCGTGCTGCCGACCGAGACCTCGCCGATCGACGTGTCCTTGAAATCCTCGAGGCGCCGGATCGGGCTGTCGTCGAGCACGGCGATCACCCACTCGTCGCGCGGATCGCGCGAAAAGAACGGCGTGAGGTACAAGCCCTTCGCGTAGCCGAGAATGATCGGCTCGATCGAGATCGAGCAAATATCGCCCTTGCCGCTGGCGACGAGTTGCGCGCCGACGGCCGGGCCGCTGGTATACTGCTCGTTGACCGTGAGGTGCTCGTCTTTATAGAAGCCCGCGCGCGCCGCGACGTTGGAGAGCACGTCGAAGAACGCCGTCGGGCTCGAGCCGGTGACGATCGTCAAGGTGTCGTCGGCGCGCGCGGCCGCCGGGATGCAGGCGCAGGCCAACAACGCGACGAGCACGGGCGCGATGCGGATCGCGCGCGACATTACTGCAGGAACGGTCCCTGGAACGAGAGCCGGTGCATCACGCGCAGCTGACCGTGATAGTCGTTGAGCGCCAGATGCAGCAGTTGGCGATTATCCCACAGCGCGAGCGATCCGACTTCCCAGCGAAAGCGCAGCGTGAACTCGGGCTTCGTGACGTGGTCGAAGAGATAGCGCAGCAGCCCTTCGCTCTCGGTCCGCGACCAGCCGACGATCCGCGTCGTGTATTTCGGATCCGCAAAGAGAATCTCACGCCCCGTTTCGGGCACGCGGCCGATCAGCGGGTGGATGACTTCCGTCCCGTTTGCCTTCTCGGCGTCGGTGGCGCCGAGGCGTCGGGAGGCGGCCTTGTGATAGTCGACCTTGCTGTACACCGCCCGCAAGCCGCGCAACGTGTCCTTCATCCCTTCGGAGAGCGCATCGAACGCAGCGCCGAGGCCGGCCCACATCGTGTCGCCGCCGTAGGCCGGGACGACGCGCGCCAGCAGCAGCGCGCCGATGTCGGGCTCATCGCAAAACGACTGGTCGCTGTGCCAGCGCGAACCGATGTTCTCGGTCTCGTCCTCGGCCTTGCGGAGTTCGGCAAGTTCGGCGCCGTGGTTGGCGCCGCTGAGGTAGCCGAAGTGCCGGCCGAAGGCGATGAACTGGGTCCCGGTGATCCGCTGGTTGCGGAAAAACACGATTCCACGCTCGTAGAGTGCCCGTTTGATCTGGGCGACGGAATCCTCATCGAGCGGGCGCGCGAGGTCGATGTCCTCGACGATCGCGCCGAACGCCGGCTCGTAGTCCCTGATGCGCAACGCGGTTGCAAGCATAGGCAGCCCTCCGGGGGCTACCCTACCGCCAGGCCTGCGCGATGCCCTTCTAGGGCGTGAGGAGCAGGATGTTGCCCGCGTCGTTCGCGGCGCCCACGTTCGAGAGCGTATGCCACGGTGGCGGCAACGGGTGTCCCTGAGCGTCGAAGCCATAGGTCACGCTCGTATTGGTGGCGAGGTAGACGTTCCCGGTCGAAGGGTCGGCGCCGATCGCAGCGATGACCGCCCCCGAGGCGACCGCGAACGAGCCGGTCGTGCTCTGCTGCACGCCCGAGGTGTTCCAGACTTCTACGCCCGTCGGATACGCGGTCGCAACGTAGATCAAGCCGTTGGCGGCATTATAGGCTTCCGCCTGAATCTGGCCTGACGAGGGAAACGGAAACGACCCGACGATCGATCCGCCGGCATCATACTTCGTTTGGCCGACGAGGATCACGTTGTCGGCAGCATCGTACGTGACCGCGTACGAGGGGGCGATCGTCTGGGCGAGCAGATGCAGGTTTCCGCTTCCGTCGAGCGCCTGGTTATCGTCGCTCGCGTAGATGTAGCCGCTGGCCGGATCGTAGGCGATCCCTTCGATGATATTTAGCCCGGTCGCGCCGGCATTGAGCGGCACGGAATTCCCGCTCTTATCGAAGGCCGCGATGTACGACGGGATGCTGTATGTCGGAGCGACATCGCCCTGAACGGCGACATAGATCAAACCGTTCGCGCTGTCGTAGGTCATACCGACGGCTCCCGCAGCCGAGGCGAGCCCCGCGAACGGCGTGCCGGACGGCGTTACCTCGGTTGCGGTCTGATCGAAAATGCGGACGGCGGGGCCGCTGCCGATATAGACCAACGCCGTCGCCGGATCTTGAACCGTTACCCGCCGCGAGACGCCGGAGGCGCCCGTCCCTACGGGAGGCGTCGCGGTCACCGTGACGTGCGCGATCGCGTGGGTCGCAAGCGATGAGAGCCCAATCGCATTCGGTGCCACGGGCTGCGGCGTCGTCACGGCGATTTGCGCGCCGTTGTCGGTGGTGGCCGTGATCGTCGGCGCGCCCGGGCCGAGGATCTCGTCGCCGTCGGCATCGAGCCCGTAGGCCATCAACGTGCCGGACGTCGTCGAGGGCAACGTCACGACGTGCTCCTGTTTGACGCCGACCGCGCCCGATCCGACGAGCTGGATCGAGACCGGAATCCCGCCCAGCGCGATGGGGATATGGTTGGCCACTCCTCCGACGATCGTGGCGACGACCGATTGGGCCGCCGAGAGGGCGTTGCCGCTACCGTTGAGTCCGTCGTAGGTCGTCAGCGAGATGTCGTAGATGCCCGGCGCGAGCGATAGGGTGATCGTACACACGGTCGCATTTTGGCCCGGCGCGCAGCCCGGAGAGGTTGGCGTCAGGTTATCCGTGATCGGGTAGCCCGCCAGCGGCGTCGCGACTCCGTTCCCGTACACGGTGATTGCTACGCTCTCCGTTGCCGAGGAGAGGAACGCCGGCGAGCGGCGAGCGGCACCTGCCGCGGACGACGCATGGGGAATCTTGATCGCCAGCGCCGTTCCACTAGGCGTCCCCGTTCCGGCTGCCGCGCTCGTGGGCCCGGACAGTGCGGAGCCGCCGCCCGAACAGGCGGACAAGACTAAAACCGCGAGCAACGCACACGAACGCTTCATAGCCTGACCAAAACTTTACCGCCGGGGCCTTCGCGCGCCTTCTACGGGGTGATGAGCAGCACGTTGCCGGCGTCGGACCCGGCGCCGGCGTTCGGGATGGTATGCCACGGGGCCGGCAACGGGTTTCCTTGGCGGTCGAAACCGAACGTCTCGCGGGTGTTGGTGGCGACATAGACGTTGCCCGTGCCGGGATCGGCGCCGATCGCGCCGATGAAGGCCCCGGAGTCGACCGCAAATGCACCCGTCGTGCTCTGCTGCGCGCCTGACGTGTTATAGACCTCGACGCCCGTCGGATACGCGGTCGCGATGTAGAGCAGGCCGTTTGCCGCATTATAGGTTTCCGCCTGAACCCCACCCGATGAGGGGAACGGCAGGGACCCCACGCTCGAACCGCCGGCATCGTACTTATTCGGCCCGGCGAAGATCGCGTTGTCGGCAGCATCGTACATGAACGCGTAGTAACCGGGGAGCGTGGTCGCAATCGAATGCGCGTTGCCGCTCCCGTCGATCGCCACGTTATTGTTGCCCGCATAAATGTAGCCGCTGACCGGATCGTAGGCGATCCCCTCGATAAGGGCGAGCCCGCTGGCGCCGGCGTTGAGCGGCACCGGATTTCCGCTTTTATCGAATGCGACGATATACGACGGAGTTGCCTGGACCGAGACATAGATCAATCCATTCGCGCTGTCGTACGTCGCACCGACGGCGCCGGCTCCTTGCTGGATGCCGGAGATCGCCGCAGCGGATGGCGTCACGTCGGTGGCCGTTTGATCGAAGATGTTGAAGGCGTAGGAACTTATGATATAGACCAATGCCATGGCGGGATCCTGAACCGTCACCCAGCGCGAAACGGCCGCTGCGCCGGTGCCGGCAGCAGGCGTCGCCGTTATCGTAACGTGCGCGATCGCGTTCGTCGCGAGCGATACGAGCCCGATCGTGTTGAGTTGGCCGGATGTCGGTTGCGCTACGGCGATCTGCGCACCGTTATCCGTGCTCGCGCTGATCGCCGGAGCGCCGGCTCCGATGATTTCCTCGCCGTCGGCATCGAGCGCGTATGCGGCGATCGCGCCGGTCGTGTGTGAGGAAAGCGTGACGACGTGCTCCTGCGCGACCGCCGTTTGATTGCTCGCCAGCAGTTGCAGCGATACCGGAACGCCGCCGAGCGCCACCGCGATCGTGTTCGCCTGGCCCTGCACGATGGTGGCGGGCACCGACTGCGCGACGGAAAGGGCGTTGCCGGTACCGCTCGGACCATCGTAGGTCGTCAGCGAGATACTGTAGCTGCCGGGCGAGAGCGGAAGCGAGATCGTGCACACCGTCGACATATCGCCCTGAACGCACCCCGGCGAGCCGGGCGTGAGATCGAACGTCTGCGGGTAGCCGCCGAGTGGTGAGGAGCCCCCGTTGGGATACACGGTGATCGAAATACTTTCGGTGGCCGCCGAAATGTACGCAGGCGTTCGGCGTGCGGCGCCTGCGGCCGACGCAGCATGCGGAATCCTGATCGCGAGCGCCGCCCCCGTGCGCGTACCGGTTGCCGCCGCGCTCTTGGGCCCCGGCACGGACGAGCCGCCCCCGGAGCAGGCAGACAAAATCAACATCGCGAGGAGTGCACAGGTGCGCTTCATGTGGACCTGAGCGTTCCCGCCGCGGCGTTCGCCCGCCCTTCTAGGGCGTCAGGAGCAGCACGCTCCCCGCATCGTTCGCGGAGCCCCACGCATTGATCGTGTGCCACGGAGCCGGCAGCGGGTTTCCCTGGCTGTCGAAGCCGTACGTCTTGTTGTCGTTGGTACCGACGTAGATGTTGCCGGTCGATGGATCCGCTCCGATTGAGCCGATGAATGCCCCCGATGCGACCGAGAACGAGCCCGTCGTCGTCTGCTGTACGCCCGTCGTGTTATAGACCTCTACGCCCACCGGATAGGCCGTCCCGATGTATAGCAGGCCGTTCTTCGGATTGTAGACTTCAGCCTCAACTTGGCCCGACGAGGGGAACGGGTACGACCCGATGTTGGTGCCGGCGGCGGTATACTTATTTGGGCCGGATAAGATCACTTCGTCGATCGCATCGAACGTGACCGCGTAGTACCCTGCGAGCGCCTGGTTGAGCGGATACGCGTTTCCGTTTCCGTCGATCGCGACGCTATTGTTGCCGGCATAGATGTAGCCGTTGACCGAATCGTAGGCCAGCCCCTCGATCGTATTGAGATTGCTCGCGCCGGAGTCGACCGCTCTTGTCGAAGGCGACGATAAACGAGGGCGTCGCCTGGACCCCCATATAAATCAGGCCGTTCGCGCTGTCGTAGGCCGCACCGGTGGCTCCGGCGCCTGTTACGAGGCCCGCGAACGGCGCACCCGACGGGGTCACTTCGGTCGCGGTCTGATCGAACACGCGCACTTCACTGGCGCTAATGACGTACACTAATGCCATCCCCGGATCCTGAACCGTCACCGCCCTGGGAATGGGGTCGGTCCCCGTCCCCGCGGTGGGCGTCGCGGTGACCGTGATGTGGGCGATCGCGTTCGTCGCGAGCGAGGCGAGTCCGATCGCGTTCGGTGACCCGGCAGTCGGCTGCGTAACGGCGATCTGCCCGCCGTTGTCGGTCGTGACCGTTATCGTGGGTGCGCCGGGCCCGATGATCTCGTCACCGTCGATATCGAGGGCGTAGGCCGTCAACGTACCGGACGTATTCGAGGGCAACGTCACAACGTGTTCTTGCGCAACGGTCACGCCGCTCGAAGCGACGAGTTGGATCGACGCTGGGATCCCGCCGAGCGTGACGCCGATCTGGTTCGCCACCCCTTGGACGATCGTCGCCGGGACGTACTGCGCGTTCGAAAGCGCGTTACCGGTTCCGTCGATCCCGTCATACATCGTCAGCGATATGAAGTACGTATTGGGGGCGAGGCTGAGGCTGATCGTGCAGATCGTCGAACTCTGGCCCGGCACGCACCCGGGAGAGTTCGGCGTGAGGTTGTCGTCGATGGGGTAACCGGACAGCGGCGTGTAATCGCTCCCATACACCGTGATGGCGACGCTTTGCGTTGCGGACGAAATGAACGCCGGCGAGCGGCGGGCGGCGCCCGTCCCGGCGCGCGCATGCGGAATCTTGATCGCCAAGGCCGTGACCGTTCGCGAGCCCGTCCCCGCCGCCGCGCTCTTGGTCCCGGGCAGCGCCGAGCCACCACCGGAGCAGGCGGAGAATAGCAAAACGGCGAGCAGTGCAAACGTACGTCTCATGGCCGGCCGTGAGCGTTACCCGCGCGGACTTCGCAGGCCCTTCTTACCTTGTGCCATCATGGGCGCGCTGTGCCCCGACGAGTTCGCGCACGTGCGATTCGAGCCAGCGCACGAGGCCGTCGATGTGGTCCGCGACACCTGCGCCCATCGGCGTGAGCCGGTAGTCCACGTACGGCGGGACGACCGGGCGGCTCGTACGCAACAGCAGCCCGTCGCGTTCCAGATCGCGCAGCGTTTGGGCCAGCATCTTCTCGGAGATACCATCGATGCGGTCGCGCAGCTCCGAAAACCGCAGCACGGCATCGGCCCGCAGCGCCGCCATGACCAGCGAGCCCCAGCGGCCGGCCACATGGGCCAGCACCTTGCGCGAGGGGCAACGCCGGTCGAAGCAATCGCCGGCCGGCGGGAAGGCCGAAAGCGGCGCGGTTTCGGGGTCGAATTGATCCATTAACTTACCTTTTCGTAAGTACTAGCTTTTCGTAAGTATAAGCCGTAGGATCGATCTACGTCAACGCTTCCCACTGCGGAAAGGCCCCGAACATGTCTCCCTCTCTCGTCGCCGTCGTCACCGGCACCAGCACCGGCTTCGGCTACGATACCGCCCGTTTACTCGCCGCCGGCGGGTACCGCGTCTTCGGCACGATGCGCGACATCGCCGGACGCAACGCCGAACCGGCCCGCAAACTCACCGCCTTGGGTGTCACGCCGGTCGAAATGGACGTCACCGATCAAGCGTCGGTCGATCGTGCCGCCGCGGAAATTCTTGCCGTCGCCGGACACGTCGACGTGTTGGTGAACAACGCCGGCACCGCTCACATGGGCGTGACCGAAGCGCATACCCCCGCATCGCTCGAACGGCAGCTCGCGACCAACGTCGTCGGGCCGTTCCGCGTAAGCCGCGCGTTTCTGCCCGGCATGCGCGAACGCGGCAGCGGGCTGGTCGTCTTCGTGAGCTCGGTCGTCGGCCGGATCGTGATCCCGTTCATGGGCACGTATGCATCCTCGAAGTGGGCGATCGAAGCGCTCGCGGAATCGTTTTCCTACGAACTTCGCCCGTTCGGCGTCGACGTCGCGATCGTCGAGCCGGGTGCGTACGCGACGAACATCTTCAACAGCGTGATCGTCGCCGACGATACCGCGCGTGTCGCGAGCTATGGCGAGGTGGCGAAGACGTTCGATGCGATCGCCACCGGCCTCGCCGGGACGACGCGCGATCCGATCGAGGTCGCGGAAGCGATCGTCGCCCTCGTCGCGTTACCCGCGGGAACCCGCCCGCTGCGCACGCCGGTTCCGGGCGAATCGCCGGCCGCCGCGATCAATGCGGCAGCGGCACCGATCGAGCAGGCCGTGATCGAGGCCTACGGCCTCGGCCATCTCTTGCCGGCCCTCGCGACGGCAACCTGAGTGGCGACGCTCGAAGAACGCCTCGCCGCGCAGCGCGACGCCTCCGCCAAGCGCCTCAAGCCCGAAATCGGCGCGATCGTCGACCGGCACATCGCCCACTTGCGCGAAACCGGCGCGCCGGGGCGCGCGCTGCACGCCGGCGATGCCGCGCCGGCCTTCGTGCTGACCGATCAGAGCGGTACGGAGGTCTCGTCGAACGCATTGCTGGCGGGCGGTCCGCTCGTCGTCTCGTTTTTCCGCGGGACGTGGTGCCCGTACTGCGATACGGAGCTGCTGGCCCTCGCCGAATCGGATGCGGATATCCGCGCAGCCGGTGCGCGACTCGTCGTCATCACACCGCAAGCCGCGGCCGCGGCCGCGCCATACCTCGCCACGCATCCACTGCCATTCCCGGTGCTGGTCGACCCCGACGCGACGGTCGCCGCCGCATTCGGGGTCGCCTACGACGTCAGTGGCGAGTTACGCGATCTCTACGCGAACGTCTTCAAGAATGACCTCGGCGCCGTCAACGCCGGGCACTCGTGGCGTTTGCCGATGCCTGCCCGGTTCGTCATCGACGGCGACGGCACGATCGTCGACGCACGCGTCGACCCCGACTATCGCTTCCGCCCGGAACCCGCGGAGACGATCGCCGTACTGCAAAGGCTCCGAGCTCCGAGTTAGCGCCACAGAGCCGCCGGAACGCTGATCAACAGCAGCGCATTGACGGCGTGGCTCGTCCAACAATACCGGCAGTCGCGCTTGGTCACGACAACGAGGCTGTACGCGAGAAAAGCGGACGTCGCCGCGGCGGCAACGACGGCGAATACGCTCGTCCATCTCAGCAGCGTACTGGTTTGGCCGAGCCACACCGCGCCGGCGAGCAGCGAATAATAGACGCTCCCGACGAGGGCGTTCGGGATCCCGCCGAAGAGGCGCGCGTGCGGTTCGGTGACGACGCTCGGCTCGTCGAGACCGCCGCGCTGCGCGCGCAGCGTCTTGCGCAACATGAAGAGTGAGGCGTAGAGCCCCACCGCGCACAGGAACGTTACCGCGATCGGCAGCGCCGGAATGACGGCCGCTAGTAGATCGGCTCGTCGCCGCGCAGCGTGCGGCTGCGGTTGGCGGCGGCGATCACGGCACTCGCGAGCGCACTGCGCAGGCCGCCGTCTTCGAGCGCGACGAGGCCGTCGATCGTGCAGCCGCCGGGCGTCGTCACTTGGTCCTTCAACACGGCCGGATGGACGCCGCGTTCGAGCACGAGTTGCGCCGCACCGAGCAGCGTCTGGGCGGCGAGCGTGATCGACGTCGCGCGGTCGATGCCGAGCTTCACGCCGGCGTCGGCCAGCGCTTCCACGATCAGGAAACCGTACGCGGGGCCGCAGCCCGAGAGCCCGGTCGCCGCATCCATCAACGATTCGTCGAGCACCGCCGTGCGGCCGACCGTGGCGAAGAGTGCGATGGCCTCGTCGAGGTGCGCCTTCTCGGTGCCGGCGGCAGGCGCGAGCACGGTCATCCCGGCGCCGATCAGCGCCGGTGTGTTGGGCATCGCGCGCACGACGGCGGCGTTGTTGCCGCTCCACGCGCGCAGATCGGCCGTGGTTACCGCCGCGCACACGCTGATCAGCAGCTTGCCGGCGAGCTCGGCCGCGATGCCCTCGACGACCTCGCGCGCTTGATGCGGCTTCACGCAGAGCACGACGACGTCGCTCGCGCGCGCGAGCGCCGCGTTGTCGGCGGCGATCTCAACGCCGAGACGTTCGGCCGCGGTGTGGGCCGCAGCCGCGCTGTAATCGGTGCCCAGCACGCGTGGGTTACCGTTGGCGCGCAACGCGCTCGCGATCGCTCCGCCCATCGTGCCCAGGCCGATGATACCGGTCGTCATGGCCGAATCTGTCCCTCTCCGCGCACGATGTACTTGTAGCTCGTGAGTTGTTCGGCACCGACGGGCCCGCGTGGCGGCAGACGTCCCGTCGAGATTCCGATCTCGGCGCCCATACCGAACTCGCCGCCGTCGGCGAACTGCGTCGACGCGTTGTGCAGCACGATCGCGCTCTCGACTTCGGCCTCGAAACGCGCGGCTGCGCCGGCATCCGCGGTGACGATCGCGTCGGTGTGGTGCGAGCCGTAGTGATTGACGTGCGCGATCGCTTCGTCGAGGTCCGCGACGACGCGAACCGCGAGGATCGCATCGAGATATTCCGTCGTCCAGTCCTCGGCGGTCGCGACGTGCGCGCGCGGATCCAGCGCGCGGGTGGCCTCATCGCCGCGAATCTCGCAGCCGGCCGCATGCAGGTCGGCCAGGATCGCGGGCAGATGCGACGCCGCGACCGCGCGATCGACGAGCAGCGTCTCCGTCGCCCCGCAGACGCCCGTGCGGCGCATCTTCGCGTTGAGCACGATCCGTCGCGCCATCGCGAGATCGGCCGCCGCGTGGACGTAGGTATGACAGAGGCCCTCGAGGTGCGCGATGACCGGGATCTTGCTATCACGCTGCACGCGTTCGATCAGCGAACGGCCGCCGCGCGGCACGATCACGTCGATCAAATCGGCCAGGCCCAGCATCAGTCCGACCGCGGCCCGATCGCGCGTCGGCACGAGTTGCACCGCGTTCTCCGGCAAGCCCGCGGCCGCGATACCGCGCCGCAGAGCGCCCTCGATCGCGCGCGAGGAACGGAAGCTCTCCGAGCCGCCGCGCAGGATGACCGCGTTGCCGGACCGCAGGCAGAGTCCGCCCGCATCGGCCGTCACGTTCGGCCGCGATTCGTAGATGATTCCGATCACGCCGATCGGGATGCGCACGCGCGCGATATTCAGCCCGTTCGGACGCGTCCAGCGGGCGAGCTCGGTCCCGACCGGATCGGGCAGCGCGGCCACGGTTTCGAGCCCGGCCGCCATCGACTCGACGCGCCGCTCGTCGAGCTGCAAGCGATCCAGCATCGCACCCGAGAGGCCCGCTCGCACGGCGTCGGCGACGTCCTCGGCGTTCGCGGCGAGCAACTCGCCGCGCGACGCGCGAATGGCGGCAGCCGCGTTCTGCAGGGCGGCCGTCTTGCGTTCGGGTTCGGCGCGCGCCAAGAGCTCGCTCGCGCGCCGCGCGGCGAGCCCGATCTCACGCATATCGCGCTCGAGGTCGATCTGGTCCCGTTCGATGGCGGTCATACGCTCTCACTAACCACGAGATCGTCGCGATGGATCATCTCGTCGCGCCCATGATACCCCAGAATCGCTTCGAATTCGGCGCTCTTGTGGCCGGCGATCGCCTGGGCGTCGGCGCTGGCATAGGCCGATAAGCCGCGCGCGATCTCGCGGCCGTCGCGGCCCCGCACGACGACGGTATCGCCTCGGTCGAAGCTGCCCTCAACGGCGACGACGCCCGAGGGGAGCAGGCTCGTGCCGCGCGCGAGCGCCCTCGCCGCGCCGTCGTCGATGACGAACGCGCCGGCCGTGCTGATCGCGCCCGCGATCCAGCGCTTGCGCGCGGTGCGCGGCTCGGAGGGCGCCAGAAACCAGGTCGCGCGCGCGCCGCTCTCGATCGCGGCCAGCGGATGCATCCCCTCACCGCGCGCGATCACCATGCGGCAACCGGCGGCGAGCGCGATGCGGCCCGCGGCGAGCTTCGTGACCATGCCGCCCGAACTGTGCCCGGGGAGCGGGGGACCCGCCATCGCTTCGATCTCGGGCGTGATCGCCGCGACTTCGGCGATGTGCTGCGCGCCCGCGTCGCTGCGCGGATCGGCCGTGTATAAGCCATCGATGTCCGAGAGCAGCACCAGCGTGTCGGCGCTGATCATCTGGGCCACGCGCGCGGCCAGCCGGTCGTTGTCGCCGAAGCGGATCTCGGCCGTCGCGACCGTGTCGTTCTCGTTGATCACCGGCACGGCACCGAGCGCGAGCAGTTGTTCCAGCGTCGCGCGCGCGTTGAGATGGCGTTGGCGGTCCTCGGTATCCTCGGGCGTGAGCAGGATCTGCGCGGCGCGCAAACCGTGCCGGCCGAGTTCTTCGAGATACGCGTGCGCGAGCCGGATCTGCCCGGCGGCGGCGGCCGCCTGCTTCTCCTCCAACTTGAGCGCGCGCCCAAGCAGGCCCAAGTCGCCGCGGCCGACGGCGACCGCACCGGACGAAACGATCAGCACCTCTTGCCCGCGCGCCCGGCAGCGCGCGATGTCGTCGATCAATGCCGCCAACCACGCGCGGCGCATCTCGCCGTTGGGCGCGACGAGCAGAGCCGACCCGATCTTGACGATCAAGCGGCGCGCGGTAACGAGGCTTGCGCCCTCGGAATGCGGCTCCCCGGAAGCCGGGATGAGCCCGCCGGTCATGGTGCCCAACCCTTGTAAATACGCCGGAAGCGATGCGCGCTCTTGCCCGGCGCTACGCTAGAGCTTGTACGAGGTGTCCTCGCGGTCGAGCAGACGGATCATCGCGTCGAACGTGCGCCGGTAGTGCGTGTGCGGCAGCATCGCGGTTTCCAGGGTCGTATTGGTCTGCCGCTCCGCAAGCTCGAAGCTGTCGATCACGAGCCGCGGTACGATCAGGCCGTCGTCGATCGAACTCTGAGCGACCGCAACTTCACAGGCGCGATTGAGGCGGTTGTGGATCACGAACGCCTCGGCGATCGACTTGCCGTGAACCAGCAGCCCGTGGTTGCGCAGGATCATCATGCGCTTGCCGCCGAGGTCGGCCACAAGGCGCGCCTTCTCGTCGTCGTGCACCGACGGACCCTCGAAATCGTGGTAGGCGATCTCGTCGATCGCTTGCGCGGCGTAGAAGTTGCTCGGCCACATGCCGCGCTTCGACGACGCCACCGCCATGCCGGCGGTCGTGTGCGTGTGGATGATGCACAGCGCGTCGGGTACGGCGGCGTGGATCGCGCTGTGGATCACGAAGCCGGCCGGGTTGACCGGGAAGTCCGATTCGCCGACGATCTTGCCGTCGAGGTCGATCTTCACCAGGTTCGACGCGCAGACTTCGCTGTAGTGCAGCCCGAACGGGTTGATCAGGAAGTGGTGCTCGGGACCCGGCACGCGCATCGTGATGTGGTTGAAGATCATCTCGGTCCAGCCGCGCATCGCGAAGATACGGTAGCAAGCCGCGAGTTCGACCCGCAGTTCCCACTCGCCGGGGACGAAGGCTCCGCCGGATTGGGGGGCCTTGGCAACGGTCGTCATGATGAAATCTCCCTTCGCGCTGCCGGGACACTTCGCGGCCCGCCGGAAAATCCTCGTGCCCCGGGGACGGTGAAACGCAGGCCGGCGCCGCCGACGAGTTCGACGAACGACCGGATGGCCGGCACGCCCGCCCGATCGCGCCGCCACGCCAGGCACAGGCTCTCCAAGGAGCGACGCGGTTCTAGCGACGCGGCGACGACCCAGGCGATTGCGCTAGCGCGGCAACGTTCGGACATCGCGTTCGTCGACGCGCCGGTCTCCGGCAGCGTCGGTCCGGCACGCGCCGGCGAACTGATCGTCCTGGCTTCCGGTCCTCAAGCCACGATCGGTACGCTGCAGCCACTCTTCGCCGCGCTGGGCCGCAAGACGGTCTTTCTCGGCGACGCCGGCGCGGGTTCGCGGATGAAGCTAGTCCTCAATTCGTGGTTAGCCGCGGTCGCCGAAGGCATCGCCGAGATCGCCGTCCTGGCGAAGACGCTCGGCGTCCCGCTCGACCGCGTCACCGACTGCCTGCAAGGCGGCGCACTCGACGCGCCGATGGTGCGCTCGAAGCTGGCGAAAATCGCAGCGGGGAAATTCGAGCCCGAGTTTTCGCTCGCCAACGCTGCGAAGGACGTACGCCTGGCACTGCAAGCGGAAGCCGTCGGCGGCGTCCCCCTCCCGATGCTCGCTGCCGTCGATCGCGAGTGGGAACGCGCGTTAGCGCTCGGCTTCGGCGATCGCGACGTCAGCGCCGCCTATCTCGCGCTGACCTAGCCCACTGATCCCGAGCGGAGCGCCACTCGTCGTCGCTCGAGATAGGCCCGGCGCTTCGCCAAGCTTAACGATTGCGGCGGTCCCTCGACTCCGGTTCGCTTCGCGAACCTGCGCTCGGGATGACAGGGCAAGATCGTCGCGCCCATGTCATCCCGAGCGGAGCGCGGCGGCGCGCAGTCGAGGGACAGCCACCCGCCCGGGCCGATCATTATTTCGCCCCGACGAGGACGAGCGTGATCTGCGGGAACGCGGCGATCACGATCAGCGCAACGACCAGCGCCGCAATATACGGGCCGACGCGCGCAGCGGCCGTCTCGGCCGACGCTTTGCCGATCGCGCAAGCGGCGTAGTAACCCACGCCGAGCGGCGGCGCGAAGAGACCGATGCCCATCGCAAGCACGGCGACGATCGCGTAGTGGATCGGATTGATGCCGAGTTGCGTCGCAATCGGAAAGAGCAGCGGGCCGAACAGCACGATCGCCGGGATGCCCTCGAGGACCGAGCCGAGGACGACGAAGACGACGATCGAGGCGGCCATAAAGCCCGCATTTCCGCCCGGCGCGGCGGCCAGCGCCGTCGCGAGTTGCTGCGCGAAGCCGGACTGCGTGAGCGCCCACGCCATCGCCGTGGCCGTGGCGATGATCAGCATGATCGCGCCCGCCAGCGATGCCGTTTCGCGCAGCATCGGATACAGCCGCCGCCAATCCAACTCGCGGTAAATCGCGAACCCCACGATGAGGGTGTAGACGATGCCGACCGTGCTCACTTCCGTCGTCGTAGCGACCCCGCCGATCACGAAAGCGCGAATCAGCAGCGGCAACGCGAGGCCGGGAATCGCGACCAGGAAGGCTCGCCCGATCGCCGCGAGGCTCGCGCGCGGCGCCAGCGCGTGACGCTCGCCACGCGAACGCACGAGCGCGACCACGATAAGCGCGATCGACGCCACGACCGCCGGCAGCAGCCCGGCCGTGAAGAGATCCTTGATCGACAGCCCGACGACCGTGCCGATGATGATCAGTACGATGCTCGGCGGGATCGTTTCGGCCATCGCGGCCGACGTCGAGAGCAGCGCGATCATCTCACCCCGGTCTTGACCGCGGCGCTCCATCTCGGGAAAGAGCACCGGCGCGACCGCCGCCATATCGGCCGTTTTCGAGCCGGAGATGCCGGAGACCAGATACATCGTCACGACGAGTACGATATTCAAGCCGCCACGCACGTGACCGACGAGCGACGCGATCGCATCGACGATGCGCCGCGCCATACCCGAGCAATCGACGAGCAGTCCGAGCAAGATGAACAACGGAATCGCGAGCAGGATGACGTTGGAGATGCCCTCGTCCATGCGGTCGGCGACGGTGCTGAGCGGCATATGGGTCGTGAGCGCGAGGTAGCTGAGCGTCCCAGTTCCGAAGGCGAAGGCGATCGGCACGCCGATCGCGATGACCGCGCCGACGAAGACGACGAAAAACAGCACCAGGTTGAAGTTGCCGAACTGCGCGAAGACGTCGCGCCCGGCATAGACGGCAACCGAGACGGCGACACCGGCGGCGGTTGCGATAAGCGCATGCCGGCGATCGCCACGAACCAGCCGCGTCACCGCGAGCATGAAGATCAGACCGATCGGCACGACGATGCCCGCCAGAATCCACGAGTGCGGAATGCCGAGTGCCGGCGTCGTCTGAGCCGCCTCCTGCTGCATCAACCGATACGACGCCGGCAGCATCTCGATGCAGAAGAGGGCGACGACCACCGACGAGATCGCGTCGAGCAGCGACTGCATCCGGGGCGACATCATGCGTTCCAGCGCGGTGATCCGGATATGCTCGTGGCGGCGGTACGCGACCACCGAGCCGAGCATCGCCAGCCACAACAATAGAATCCCCGACAACTCGTCGGACCAGCTCAGCGCGTTGTGCAAGCCGTACCGAAACGTCACGCCCGCCGCTAGGATGACGACCTCGGCTACGATCAGCAACGCACACAGCGGCTCGACGAGCGCGCCGATCGCGCGATCGACGCGCTCCACCGTTCTTAGGTCAGCGGACCCGTGGTCTTTTCGAGTAGACTCCACGCCTGCGGGGTGAACGTCGACTTCATGTCCGTGTAGAACGGCTTGAGCTTCGCCCGGAACGGCACGAGGTCCGCGACGTCGTTAACGGTCAGGCCTTGCCCTTGCAGCTTCGCCCGCAGCGCCACGTCCGCGTTGAGCATGTCTCCGCGCTCGAGCAGACCGGCCGCATCGATCTCACGATTCATGACGGCCTGAATGTCGGGCGGGAGCGTCTTCCATGCATCGAGATTCGCGACGACGAACAAGTTGCCCCAGATGTGGTTGGTGATGCTCAGGTACTTCGTGGGTTCGTACCACTTCGACGCCTCGATGATCGCCATCGGCACCTCGACCGCATCGATGATCTTCGTCTGCAGCCCGGCGTAGACGTCGGGGATATTGACCGGCGTCGGCGAGGCGCCGAGGGTCTTGAACATGTCGACATAGAGCTTCGCACCCGGCGTGCGGACTTTCATACCGGCGAGATCGTCGACCGTTTTAATCGGCTTGGTGCTGGTCACGATCTGACGAAAACCGTTGACCCAACACTTCCCGAACGGGTAGATGCCGGCAGCCAGCATCTGTTTGCGTACCAGATCGCCGAGCGGGCCGTCGATCGCGCCGAGCGCTTGCGGCTGCGACTTAAACGCGAAACCGACGCCCTCGATCGCTGCGTCGGCGACCACGGTGGAGAGCACGCCGTCGCTGCCGACGTACATCTCCATCGCCCCCGAGCGCAGTTGCGAGACCGACGAATCGTCGCTGCCGAGCTGGCTGTTCGGGAAGAGCTGGAGTTGCATGCGGCCGTTCGTCGCGGCGAGGATCTTCGCCGCGGCTTCGGTCATGCGGATGTGCTGCGGGTGGCCCTGCGGTAACGGGTACCCGACCTTGAAGGTGAACTGGGCGGCGGCACGCGCCGGCGTGCGGATGAAACCGATGCTCGCCAACGCTGCGGCACCGGCAGCGAACGTACGGCGGCTAATCTTCGAGGCTGTGGGTGCGGTCATGTGGTTCTCCATTACCACTCCACTTTGGCGGGAGCGGGGACGCCGTGGGCGTGCTGCCACGAAACGATCGGGTTGCGCAGAACGCCGATGTGCTCGATCTCGGCCTCGACGACGTCGCCGGGCTTCATGTAGAGCGAGGCGGCGTCGGGACTGAAGCCGGCCACACCCGAGACCGTGCCGGTCGAGAGGATGTCGCCGGCGCTGTAACCGAGCGGCGAGTAGTGCGAGACGATCTCCGGAATCGAGAACGACATGTGGCTCGTGTTGGAGATCTGGCGCTTTTGGCCGTTGACGCGTAATTCGACGGCCAGGTTGTGAGCGTCGGGAATCTCGTCGGGCGTCACGATCCAGGGGCCGATGGGCACGAACGTATCGATCGACTTACAGAACGTGAAGACGCCCGAGCGCATCTCGCGGCGCTGGATGTCGCGCGCGGTGATGTCGTTGAAGATGATGTAGCCGCCGATGTAGTCCTTGGCTTCTTCCGCGGTGAAGAACTTGCCCGGCTTCTTGATGATCACGGCGAGTTCGAGCTCGTAGTCGAGTTCGTTCGTGAGGTGTTCGGGGTAGACGATCTCGTCGTTGGGTCCGATGATCGCGTCGACGTTCTGGAAGAACACGATCCACGGCTCGACCGGATGCGACCAGCCGACCCGCTTGGACTCCTCGTGATGTTCGCGGTAGTTGCCGGCGGTGTGGAAGAACTTCTTGGGGACGATCGGCGCGCGTAGCCGGACGTCGTCGAGCAAGAACGTCTTGCCCGTCGGCCGCGCGGCCTCGCCGCCTTCGAAGTAGGCGCGCATGGTGGGGACGTCGAGTTCCTCGATCGTCTTACCGTCGCGAATGCGGCCGACGCGGCCCTCGTTGAACGTAACCAGTTTCATTGCAGAATGCTCCTAAGCGCCGATCATGCTGTAGCCGCCGTCGCACATGATGAAGTTGCCCGTCATGTGCGCCGCATCGTCGGTGGCAAGGAACAGCGCTGCGGCGGCGAGCTCCTCGGGGGCGGGAACGCGCCCCATCGGGGTTTGCGCGAGGACGCGCTCCTTGCGGCCGTTGTTCCAGTCGTGGCGATTGAGGATCGCCTCGGTTTCCATGAAGCCGGGGCCGAAGGCGTTGACGCGCACGGTCGGCGCGAATGCGTAGGCGTACGACTTCGTCAGGCCGATGATGCCGTATTTGCCGGCGGCATACTGCGGCGCGCGCGGGCTGCCGCGCACCACGACCGTCGAGGCGATGTTGACGATGTTGCCTTTGCCGCGCTCGAGCATGCGCGTGCCCATCTCGTGGATCATCAGCAGCGTGCCTTTGATGTCGACGGCCAAGACGCGATCGATGATCGCCTCGTCGATGTCTTTCCACGACTCCTGATCGGTCGCGATGTCGCCGACGTTGTTCACCAGCACGTCGATCCCGCCGGTCTGCTCCCAGGCCGTCGCGATCATCGCTTTGATCTGCTCCCAGCTCTTGATGTCGGCTTGCACGACGATCGCCCGGCGGCCGAGCGCGCGCACCGCTTCAGCGGTCTCATCGGCGCCTTTGCGCGAGGTGTTGTAGTGCACGACGATGTCGGCGCCCTCGGCGGCGGCGCGCTTGGCGAGCGTGCGGCCGAAACCGGTGCCGGCGCCGGTCACCATGACCCACTTGCCCTCGAAGCGCGGAAAGACGCGTGAGATCGTCGGCATCGCGAGGCTCCTAAATCAGCGTCCGGCCGCCGTCGACGAACAGGACCTGTCCGGTGACGAACGCCGCGTGGCGCGAGGCGAGGAAAAGTGCGGGGCCCACGACGTCGTCGACGACGCCCAGCCGGCCCGCCGGCACGAGCGCTTCGAGCCCCGCGCGGACGCCCGGTTTCGCGAGGTGTTCGGCGGTGAGCGGCGTCTCGATGTAGCCCGGCGCGAGGGCGTTGACGGTGACGCCCAGCGCGGCCCACTCGTTGGCCATCACGCGCATCATCTGGTTGATCGCGCCTTTGGTCGCGGCATACGGACCGTGGTTCTTGTGAGCGAGCGAGCCGGCGACCGACGAGAAATAGATCTGGCGGCCGTAGCCCCGGGCGCACATCAGTTTACCGGCGGCCTGACCGAGCCAAAATGCGCTGTTCAGGTTGACGTCGATAAACCGGCGCCACTCGTCGTCGGTATACTCGACGATCGGCTTGCGGTCGTTGATGCCGAGCGCGTGAACGAACACGTCGATCGCACCGAGTCGCTCGGCGGCCTGCGCGACGGCGGCACGCGCGCGGTCCGGATCGCGCAGGTCGGCCACGAGGCCGGCACCGCCGCGGCGCTCCAATTCGACATCGTCGACGGCCGAGGCGACGCGCGCGGCGTCGCTGTCGACGGCCACGACCCGCGCTCCGGCGCCGGCGAATCCCTCGATCAGCGCCCGGCCGATACCGCCCGCGCCCGCGATCAGAACCGCAGCGTTCTCGAGACCAAGCCAAGCACCGGCGGAGGCAGTGGGCGCGATCGAAGTCCCCATCGACCAACTTTCATTGTATGAAATGAACTTTCTAATTTGGGACTTCCGGCAAAGATGTTTCCGTACCTGCGCCCGTTTGCCGGACCGCGCTTTCAGGCGATCTTCACCCGCTCGCCCGCAACCGCGAGCGGGATCGCGGTCAACGATTTGCCCTGACAAGCGCCTGCCGTACAGACCCCGTCGGAGAAGCGGAACACCGCGAAATGGTGGTCGCAATGGACGTGCCGCTCGTGCGCGTAGATGCGCCGGTCGATGTTCAGCGGCAGCGGCATGTGCGGGCAGACGTTGTTGTAGCCGCGCACGCCGGCGGCATCGCGCACGATGATGATCTCGCTGCCGCCGCCGAGCGCGACGACGATCGCGCCGTCGAGTGCGACGTCGGCAAGCGCGCAGACGTCGGTTCCGCTTGGCGCCACGGCCTACGGAAAGACGGGTTCGACGCCGTCGGGCAGCGGCGTGCGAAAGGCGCGCAACATGAGCGCGAGCGTTTCGTAGTATCCGACCAAGGTCACGAGGTCGACGAGATCGCGCTGCCCGAGCGCATCGAGCGCGGTTCGATACGCGGGATCGTCGAGGTCGCGGTCGACGACGAGCCGGCGCACCACGTCGCGCGCGACCGCTTCCGCGGCGCTCAGCGTCGGCGCCGCGGCACCGGCGTGCAGTGCCGTCAGCTCGTCCGCCGTAAGCCCGGCGAGCTTGCCGACGCCGCTGTGCGCGTACCACTCGAACTCCGACTGCCGCAGACGGGAGATCTCGAGGATCGCGATCTCGCGCACGCGCGCCGGCAAGGCCGTCTTGTAGCGAATCGCGCTGCCCAGTTCTTGCAGCGCGGTCCCGACGTCGGGGCTCATCAACATGATGTTGAACGGGCCGTGCAGCCGGCCGTCCGCGTCGGTGAGCGCAAACCCTTGCGGCCCGGCCGCCCGCGGACCGCCGGCGATTTGCTCGCGCAGCGCGCGCGCGGCGTCGTCGAGTTCGTCCGGCACGGGCCACGGCAACCGCCCATGCGCCTTCATGGATTCCCCAAACGGCGCGAAATCTGCGCGCACGCGGCGAGCAGCGGATCGCGTACCCTCGCCAGCAGTTCGACGACGGAGAACTCGCGCGCCGGCACCGCGACGTTGACCGCGGCGACCGCGCGACCATCGTTCTGCCGTACCGGCGCCGCGATCGAGCGCAGGCCTGAGGCCAGCTCTTCATCTTGCAGCGCGTAGCCGGCTTCACGCACGCGCGCCAGCTCTTTGCGCAATGCCGTCATGTTCCGCACCGCATTCGGCCCCCACTGCCCTTCGAACGAGCGTGCGGTGACCTGCTTGCGCAGGTCGTCGTCGCTCAGGTCGGCGAGAAGTACTTTGCCCATCGACGTGACGATCGCGGGTAAGGTCGACCCGACGGTGACGTTCGCCGTGACGAGCACGCTCTCGCTCTGCAAGCGCGCGACGTACACCACCCGATCTTGCGCGAGGATGCCGAGATTGACGGTCTGCTTCGTCTGCGCGAACAGCTGTCCGAGAATGACCGACGACGTCTGCACGAGATCGAGCCCGCGCAGCGCCGCAAAGCCGAGCGTGAGCACGGCGGCGCTCGGCCGCACCGCACCGTCCGGCAGCCGCTCCAGGTAGCCTTCGCTCTCGAGCGTCGCAACGAGCCGGAACGCCGTCGGCATCGGCAGCCCCGTCAACGCCACGATCTCCGTGAGCCGCAGCGACGAGCGCCGCTCCGAGAACAGCGCCAGGATGCGCAGCCCCTTCGAGAGCGCCTCGACCGTGTAGCTCCCCGCTTCGCGCGCCTTCCGCACTTTCACAGGTCGCCCCGTGCTCCAGCCCCTGCGAAAACCCCTTTCACTTGCCGAAAGCTATCGCTTTCGCGCGCCGCTCACCAGGGAACGGTGCGGCCCAGATAGTCGAGGTACTGCAAGCCGGGTTTTCCGCGTTGCGCTTCGATCGTCGTTACGAGATTCGGTATGCTATCGGCAATGCTCAGGCGCGCCTGCGGACCGCCCATGTCCGTTTTCACCCAGCCGGGCGCGAGTAGCAGCAATGTTCGCGCATCCGCGGCATGGCGCGCGGCAAAGCTGCGCATGAGGGTGTTCAGCCCGGCCTTGCTTGCGCGGTACACTTCGTACCCGCCGTTTTCGTTGTTGGTCACGCTGCCTTGGCCCGACGACATCACGGCGATCGTACCATCGGGCCGGACGAGATCGTGCAAAGCCTCGACCACGCGTAGCGGGCTTAGGGCGTTGGTCACCATCACGCGCACGAACTCAGCGGTCGATACGTCGGCGATCGTCTCGCGATCTTCGTTCTTCACGCCGGCGTTCACAAACAGCATGTGCAGCATTCGACCGTGCAGACGCCGGCGAAGCGCGATCACCTGCTCGGGGATGGTGATGTCGACCGTCTCGATCTCGAGCCGGCCGCTCCAGTGACCACGAAGCTCGTGCAGCTGTGTTTCGGCCTCACCCCGGGCGGTGCCGATAACGTGCCAACCGCGTTCGAGATACTGCTCGACGATCGCCAAGCCGAGTCCACGCGACGCGCCGATCACGAGCAGCGTCTTGGCTTCATCCGGCCCCGCCATCGCGACTCAATCGCCTCCGGCCAAGGCGGCGTTGATCGCCGAGACGGCGCTGTACGGGGTGCTCGGCGGGTCGACGTGCACGTAGAGGTGCTTGTAGCCTTCGCTTGCGAGATCGATGACCAGAATCGCATCTTCGTCGCCGTGATAATCGAAAAACGCCGCATCGCCATGGTAGAGATACGAGCCGGCCATCTTCCCCCATGGCCAATTCGTCCCGATGATCTTCAGCGATTCCCAAAAGGCCGGCGGCTTGACCGTCGATGCAGCGGTGACGTGAGCGAGTGGAATCGCAAACGAACCGTGCACGGCGAAGACTTTATCGATCGATGAGAGTTCGACGCGCAGCAGGCTGCCGTCGACGAAGACGTGGGCCATCTCGGTGATACTCCTCTAAAACGAAAGGCGCAATCCGGCGAAGAGCGACGAGGGGCGATTTGGGCCGAAGTACAGTCGCGTCTCGAGCTCCGTGTGCTCGAAGATGCGCTCGGCGAGTACGGCGTCGTACACCGACGACGTGCTCTTCGTGTTGCCGAGCGAGCCGAAGCCGAGGCCGGCGCCGAGCGTGGTCGGGCCCAAGGCGAGGCGCGCATCGAACGTCGTCGCGAAGCCGCCGCCCGAGTCGGCAACGGTGAGGTTTCCGGAGAGCGGGACCGCGGGCAGCGTGAAGAGGCCGATCGACGCCGCGGCCGCACCGGACGCGCCGCCTTTCGTTACGAGCGCGCCACCCTCGAGCGAGATGTCGGCCGACGCCGGCCGCATCGCGCCGGCAAGCCCCAAGGCACCCACGAGCAGGATCAGCGCGGGTCGCAAAAATCGTCCGTTGTGCATAAGTGGGGACGTTCCCGGCCGGCCGCGGAGCACAATGCCAAAGCGAGCAGACACCGGAATCTGAAGGGCGCGGCCTGCCCGGCGGCGGAAGCGTGCGCCGATGAGATTTCTTGCACGCCGTTGCGCGGCTGCGCTGATCGTCGCGCTCGCGTTCGGTGCGGTCGCGACGGCCGCGTCGGCGATGACGCTCTATACCTCCGAAGTACTTCCGGACGTTCAAGCGCTGATCGATGAGTTTCAAAAAGAACACCCCGGGACGGAGGTCAAGGTCTTCCGTACCGGCAGCGGCGAGATCGTCGCGAAGCTGCGCGCCGAACTCGAAGCGCACAATCCCCAAGCGGACGCCGTTTGGATCGCCGATCCATCGTTCCTCGAATATCTCACCGGACTTGGAGAACTGCGGCGGATCGACATCCGCGCCGCCGGGTATCCGGCAGCGTATTCGTATCAAAAGGGCGCGTACCACGAAGTCCGGCTGATCCAAAACATCATCGCGGTCAATACGCAGCAGTTGGGAACGGCGCCGCGACCCACCGATTGGACCGATCTCATCAAGCCCGAATACCGCAATCTCGTCGCGATGCCGGACCCGAACTACTCGGGCGGCGCACTCGCCACGCTGGGGGCACTGGCAAAGCGCTATGGGTTCGATTTCTTCGTGAAGTTGAAGGCCAACGGAATGCGGATCGAGCGCTCGAATCCATTGTTGCTTCAAAAACTCGCGCAAGGCGAATACGGCATCGCATTGATGGTCGATTTCAACGTCCGCCAGGAGATCGGCAACGGCGCACCGCTGCAGATCGTCTATCCGAGGGGCGGAACGGTTCTGATCCCGACGCCGATCGGTGTCGTGGCCCAGGCGAAAGACGCCGCGACGGCCGAGGCGTTCGTGCGGTTTCTCCTGACGCGCCCCGCGCAGACGATCTTCGCCGACCGCGGATACGCCCCGGTCGCAGCCGGCGTCTCGCTGCCGGGCGCGGCCGCAGCGCGAGCGTTGCCGCTTTCCGCTCCGAGTCTCTCCCTCGCCGACAAGGCGGATCTGCTGCGGCGGTTCAACGAGCTCTTCGGTCTGAGTGAGTGAGCCGCGTTGCGGCCGCGCCGATCGCCCTGCTCGCGCTCGTCGCGCTGGCGCCGCTGGGAGCGTTGCTCGTCCGCGGCGCCGGCGCGATCGGATCGCTCTCCGCGCTCTTGCCGATCACGCTCGTCACGCTCGGGCTTGCGTTCGCCGGAACGGCCCTTAGCCTCGCCGCCGGCGGCGGTCTCGCATGGCTGGCCTTCCGCGCGGGTCTGAGCGCGCGCTGGGATCTCGCCGTCCTGCCGGCCTACTTACTCCCATCGTTCGTCGCGGCGCTGGGCTGGATCTTCGCCCTCGAGCCGCTGCGCGTCCGTCCCTATGGTCCGCTCTGGATCTTGGCGGTGTGGACCGCCACCTACGCGCCCCTGGCATATCTGTTGTTGCGTCCGGCGCTGGAGCGCACGATTCCGCGCCTGGCACTGGCGAGTTGGGTTCACGGCGTTCACGGCATCCGGAGCCTGCGCACGCTCGTGCCGCCGCTGTTTTTGCCGTTGGGATCGGTCGCCGGCATCATCTATCTCGCGCTGTTGGGAAACTTCGGCGTCCCGCAGATTCTCGGCGCGCCGGTGGGGACCGCGACCTTGGCGACGGCCGCGTACGCGCGGTTGCTCTCGCCGGTCCGCGCCGATCCGCTCGGCGACGCCGCCGCCGTCGGTTTGATCCTGGCGGTGCTGAGCGTGCCCGCGCTCGGCGGACGATTGCGGCAAGGCGAGATCGGTTCGCTGCAGGCGCTGCCGCGCGCGCACGCCGTCGCAGCGCGGCTGGCGCTGATCGCATTCGGCTGCATCGCCTTCGGCCTGCCGTTGGCCGGCTTGGTGCGCAAGGCGCTCTTTAACCCGTATACCGGCGCGTTCGCACCGCAAATCGCAGCGGCGTTTTCGTACCCGCTGGTGCGCTCCGGCGTTCTCCACTCGTTCGCGCTGGCGTCGCTCGCGGCGTTGATTTTGCTTGCCGGTGCAGTCGCGCTCGCGCCCTTCGGCAGCGCACTGCGACTGCTCCGCCGGACGCTCGATCCGAACTACCTCCTCCCCGGGACGATGCTCGGCCTGGGACTGATCTTCTTGCTCGCCCGAACACCGCTCTATGCGACGCCGGCGATTCTGTTGATTGCCTACGTGCTGCATTTCGCGCCGCTCGCGCTGCGCAGCGTTGAGGCGGGAGCGGGCGGGATCGATACGCTGGTCTTCGCCGCACGCGTCCACGGCGTTTCCGCGCAGCGCGCGTGGCTGCGGATCGGCTTCCCGCTACTGCGGCCGTATCTCGGCGCCGCCGCGTTCATGATCTTTCCGCTCGCCTTCAGCGAACTGACGCTCTCGGCGCTACTCTACGCACCGGGCAGCGAGACGCTCGGCGTCGCGGTCCTCTCCGCGCTGAACGACGGCCAGTACGGACAGGGGGCCGCGCTCGGGCTGTTGGCGCTCGCAGCCGCGCTGACGGCCCTGGCCTTGCCGCGACGCGTTACGGCCTGATCGAATGCTGCGGCTCGAGGCGATCAGCAAGGCCTACGGCGAGCGTGCCGGCGCATTCGACGTCGATCTCGATGTGAACGCGGGCGAGATCGTCGCGCTGCTCGGCGCCTCGGGTTCCGGCAAGACGACGCTCCTCAACGTGATCGCCGGCGTCTCGCACCCCGATCGCGGGCGCCTTTGGATCGACGGGCGGGAAATCACGCAAGCGCCGCCGCAGGCGCGGCGACTGGGCTACGTGTTTCAAGATTTTGCGTTGTGGCCCCACCTCACGGTGCGCGAGCACGTCGCGCTCGTCGCGGCGCCGACGTTCGATCAAACCGCATTGCTCGAACGCGTCGGCCTAGCGGCGTTGGCCGCGCGCAAGCCGCACGCGCTCTCCGGCGGCCAGCGTCAGCGCGTTGCCCTGGCGCGCGCGCTCGCCGCCGAGCCGAAGATCGTCCTGTTGGACGAGCCGTATAGCGCGCTCGATCCGGTCCTGCGCGAAGAACTGCGCGTCGAGATCGCGCAGTTCATTCGTGAAGCCGGCGTCGGCGCGCTCCACGTCACGCACGATCCCGACGAAGCGCTGAGCGTCGCCGATCGGATCGCCGTGATGGACGGCGGGCGCGTCGTCCAGTTCGGTCCGACGCGCGACGTCTACCGTCACCCAAGTTCGGTCGCAGCCGCACGCGCGTTCGGCCGCGTCGCGCTGCTGCACGCGACGGTCGGCTCGGGTTTCGCGCACGTCAACGGAAGCCGTTGGCCGATTGCCGACCGGGCCCTCGAGGGTCGCGCGACGCTCGCGATCCGGCACGACGAATTGGCCGTCAGCGATACCGGTGCCGAAGGCACGATCGTCGCCCGCTTCACCGTTCGTGACGGTACCTATATCCGGGTTCGTTATCCCGAAGGCGAAGTCGTCGCCGCGCTCGACGGTCCGCCGGGTGCGAAGATCCGCCTCTCACCGGCGAACGAACTGGCCGCCTTCGCGACCGCCTAGAACTGCGCGACGTACGCGTCGAGCGCGCCCGTGAACGTGGTCGGATCGGTTTCGGGCAGCGCGCGCCACGGGTGCTGATTCCACGATTGGAAGAGCACGTAGTCGGGCCGGCCGCCACCCGTTCCCTGATAGGCTTGGAAGCGCGCCACCGTTTTGCCGATCCACTGCACGTCGGAGACGTCGGCCGGGTCGCCCGAGTAAATGATGCCGTAATGCATCCCGCGCCCGTGGGTCGCGACTTCCATCGACTTCGCGAGCGTGGGCCACGCGGCGTTACTGAAATCCATATCGGCGATGAAGAACGGGAACGCAGCGCCCGTCAGCGCTTTGTAGGCGTCGTGCCATTGGCCGATCGCGGTGACCGGATCCGTTGTGTAGGCATTCACGACCGGCTCCACATCGCCGACCTGCGCATTGGGATAGATGGTCTGCACGAGCTGCGTGTAGCTCTGCAACGCCTGCGCGATCTGCGTGACGGTGAAGTGGCAGACCTGTGCTTCATTTGAAACGGTGCCGTAGAAGTACGCCTCGTCAACCTTTACGAACCCCACCGGCGCGCCGGCAGCCTTGAGTCGCTGCAAGTACGCGACCGTGAGATCGTGGACCGTCTGGCCGTAGGGGACGTAGCCTTCGACCCCCGCGCCGCACGTCGCGGTCGCTTGCAGCGCCGGCGCTTCGAGTTCGAGCGTCATGTTGTGCGCGTTGAGGAACGTCACGATCGATTGCAGCTCTTGGTCGCTCGCCTGATTGCCGGCCCCGCTGATCCCCGACGAAACCCAGCCGGCGTAGAGCCCGATGACGCTCGTGCGCGCCGTCGCTTGCGGCCACGTTCCGCCGGTGAAGAGCGTGTCGAAGTCGGTCGAACCCGGAGTGCCCGGCGGTCCGCCCGGATACGGCGAGATCGCCGGCAACGGGTGGAACCAGATGCTCGCCTGCGCTGCAACCGGCACACCGAATCCGTTTGCGGACGAACCGCTCGTTGCGAGCGAACCGCAAGCCGCAAGAGCGAGCAGCACCAGCGGCAGTGCCCAGTGGGTTCTCACGGATTCGCGCCCGACGCGAGCCGGTGCGCGGTCGCCTGCTGCTGCGGGGAAAGCTCGTTCTTGATTTGGACCATCAGCGTGAGTTGCGCGTGCTTGACCTCGCGCTCGACGTCGAGGACGGCATCCATTTGCGCGAGCGCCTTCGTCCGATCGATGCGGGACTGGCGGAGACTGCCGACGAGCTTTTCGGTGGCGGCCTTCAGCCGGAGTTGCCAGCGCATGAATTGCGCCTGCGCGGTCAGCACGTCGGATTGAATCTCGACGCGCTGCGCGTCGCTCAGCCCCAATTCTTGTTGGTGCGACATGACGACCTCGGGGGGGATCAGTGCGTCGCGGACCGGGTCGGGGGGAGGCGTTTGCGCGCCGGCGCTCAGCGACGCTGCGAAGAACAACGCGAGGACGGCGATAGCAAGCTTACGAGGCATTCGTGGCTCCAGACGTTGGGTGCGGTTGAGGCGGCATCAGGGCGCCGGGCGGCTCGAGCAGCGAAGCGGTCGGCGAGCGCCAGGCCGAGAGCGCCGAGAGCTCCGAATCGGCAACGGGCGGCCGTTGGAGCGCGTGAAACCCGAGACTCACGATCAGCGCGCAGGCCGCGACGGCCGCCACCGCCGCAGACCAGATGCGACGCGCGTTGCGGGCAGCCGGAGGCTGTGCGGCCGTCAGGCGCGCGTCGACGCCGGCGAAAAGGTGCGGCGGCGGTTCGGCGCGCACGATGGCCGCGATCGCGCCATCGAGCCGCCGCAGGAGGGCGCGTTGCCGATCGAGCTCCGCGGCGCAGGCCGCGCATTCGGCGAGGTGACGGCGCACCTCGCGAGTCGCCTCGCCGCCGAGGGCGATCTCCTCGAGCTGCCCCCGGAATGTCGCGCAGCGGCTCATGCGAGCGCCCTCAGCAGCTGCTTGCGCGCCAGGTGGAGACGCGAGCGTACCGTGCCCGGCGGAATCCCGAGCACCGCGGCCACCGCGCTGGGCTCCAATCCGTCAACCGCGCACAACAGGATCACGGCGCGCAGCTTTTCCGGTAAGCGATCGATCTCGCGCCGGACGCGAGCCTGGAACTCGCGTTCCTCGGCCAGCTCCGTGACGTCGACGTCGCGTCCGGCCGGGTCAACCGCGAGCGACTCTCGCAAGCGGGCTCGGGCATTCCCGCGCAGCCGGTTGAGCGCGAGCCGGCGCCCGATCGTGCACACCCAGGCTCGAAAGCGTCCGGGTTCGCGCAGGCTCGCCAGTTTGGCGTAGGCCGCAACGAAGGCATCCTGGGTGATTTCCTGCGCCTCGGCGGCGCTGCCGAGCACGCCGAACGCGATCTGAAAGACCACGCGTTGATTCTCCCGCATGAGTTGCTCGAAGCCGTCAAGGTCAGGCTGTTTCACGCATCACTCACACGCTAAAGACACCGCAGAACCCGCCGCCGTTCAGCTCAAGCGCCGCGCGGCGCCCCGGTCACTTCATTCGCTTCACAGCGGCGATCCAGGCTCTCCGATCGAAATCGTTGGCGAACGGGATCAACTGGTTCGTCACGATCGCCGCCGCCGGCACGCGCGCGCTCGTCATCCCGCCCTCGGAGAATAGCTTGCAGTAGACCGCGACGCCGGCGAGCGGAGTCGCGCCGATGCGCGGATCGGCGGGGTCGACGCCGACGAGGTGCCCCTGGAGCGCGATCAGTTGCTTCATTTCGATCTCGACGGCCTCGGGCGTGATCGCCTTACCGAGGCCTTCGCCCATGAGGGCGTAACGGCGTAGCACATCGCCTTTGGCCGCGATGACTTCCGGCCGAGCGTAGAATGCCGAATTCGGGATGCTATCGAGAATCGGATCCTTGAAGTACCGGAACCGTATGCCCGAGACGGCACCCTCCGTCATGAGCGCCGTCGCAGAATCCGAGAAACCGGCAACTTTTCCCGACGTCAGCGCGGACAACGCTTGCGCGCCCGCACCGACCGCAGCGAACGTGTAGTCGGAACGCCGCAACCCTGCGCCGGCAAGCATGTCGTTCGCCGAGAGTTCGGACGGGCTGCCCGGACTCGCTTCGCCGATCACGTTGCCCTTAAAGTCGGCGAGGGTCTTGATCGGGCCATCGGCCGGCACCGCTAGCACGTACTCGTACGTCGCGATGCGCGAAAAGAAGACTTGAAGCCGCAGCCCCTTGGCGTAACCGAGGATGAGGGGTTCGATGCTCGTCGCGCAGACGTCGATTTTCCCGCCGGCCGCAAGCTGCGCGCAGAGACCTGCGCTGCCGGTATATTGCTTGTCGACGTCGAGGTGCTCGGCTTTGTAGAGTCCACCGAACTTCGCGACATTCTCCAGCACCTCGATGCCGCCGGCGAACGAGGCACCGACAACCAACGTGTCGTCGGCCACGGCGACGCGCGGAAGGCAGGCCAGCGCCGTGACCGCAAGCAACAGAAATGTGGCTTTCAGCATACGCCGTTCTTTTGGTTCCCCGCGGACGCAACCTCGCATGAGAATTCTGGACTGCCACTTTCGCGTCGTCTCCCCCGACCGAACGCGCTATCCGCGCCACGATTTGTGGGGGCACCAGCCGCCGTGGATCGACGAGCTGGCGGTGACCACCGAACAAATGCTCGCCGAGATGGATGCGGCCGGCGTCGAGCGGGGCATCCTCGTGTCATCACCCATCGTGTACGGGTACGACGCGAGCTACACGGCCGATAGCGCGGCGGCGCATCCCGGTCGCTTCGGCTCCAGCTGCGCGATCGACGTGCGCGCGCCGGACGCCGTGCGGCAGTTGCGCCATTGGATCGTCGCGCGCAAGATGAACGGCCTGCGCATCTTCACCTCGGGCGGCCCGATGCCGGAGGACTCCGATTGGTTCGACGACCCGGTGACGTTCCCGGTGTGGGAAACGGCCGTCGAGCTCGGCTTCCCGATCTCCGTCACGATGAAGCCCGGCGGATACTCGCGACTCGCGCGCATGGCCAAGCGCTTTCCGTCGGTCCGCATCGTCATGGATCACCTGTGCCATCCGCCCATCGACGACGGTCCGCCATTCCATCGCGCCGCGGACTTCTTCACGTTCTCGGACCTTCCGAACGTGTACCTCAAGCTCACGATGCAGAATTTCGAAAATTGGAACGCGCTCACCGGAATCCCGGAGCCGTTCATTCAACGCTGCGTCGACCTCTGGGGCTCCGGCCGTATGATCTGGGGCTCGAACTATCCCGAGATCGTCGGGCCGCTCTCGCGCATCGTGGAGGTGTCGCAGCGGACCTTGGCGTTTCTTCCCATGCGGGACCGCGAAGCGATCTTCGGCGGTACGGCCGCGATGCTGTACCCGATTCTTTCCAGCTAAACGCCACCGGCAAGGGGGAGTATGCGCACACTCACCGTCGCTCTGCTCGCCATCATCGCACTTTCGTTCGGAATGCCGCGGCCCGCGGGCGCCGACGATACGCTCCGTGTCGTCGCCGCGTTTCCCGGCGGGATCGAGGTGTTGGAAAACGTCGCGAAGTTGGCCGGACTCTATGCCGCGGAACACTTGGACGTCGACAAAGAGTACGCGGGCAGCGCTTCGGCCTGCGCGCAACTCGTGTCGACCGGAAAGGCCGACATCTGCGCGGCCAGCATGGAGCCCACGATCCTCGGTTACGACAAGGGCATCCGCATGCAGACGTTCTTTTCGCGCGTCAACCGCTACACGTACGAGATCGTCACGCTGGCCGATAGCCCGATTCGTACGATGAGCGACTTCAAAGGCAAGCTCATCGGCACGTCGAGTCCCGGCGACACGACGGAAGTGGTGGCGACGAACATGCTCGCGGGTGCCGGCTTGAAGAAAGGCGACTACTCGTTCGCGCCGGTCGGCGCGGGCGCGCAGGCCATGGCGGCGCTTGCGACCCATCGCGTCGAGGCACTCTCGACGGTCGTTTCCGACGTGATACCCCAAGCCGCTGCCGCCGGCGTGCAGATCCGGCAGTTCCGCAGCCCGATTCTGGAGAGCGTCCGCAACTCGGGCTTTGCCGCGTCGCCGGCGGCAATCGCGACCAAAGGCGATCTGATCGGGCGTTACGCGCGGGCGATCGCCAAAGCGGCCGTCATCATTCGCGAGAATCCGGACGTGGCCGCGCGGTATGCGCTCTTGGCGCTCCATAACAGCGGACCGGTGACGCCCGAGGCACTCCGGCGTCAGGCCGACGTGCTCCGCTCGATGAAAGACTTTTACGCTGCGGCCGATCCCATGAACCCGCGGATCGGCTCCATCCGGCCGAGCAGCGTCGCGCTGTACTGCCAGTTCTTCTACAGCGCCGGCCTAACGAGCGCGCTCGTGCCCGCATCTGCGATCATAACCAACCAATTCATCGCGACGGCGAATAACTTCGATCATAAGGCCTGGATCGCCGAGGTCAAACGCATGCGCTGACGAGGTCAGGCAATCTTGGCGATCGACACTTCGAGCAATGCGTTCAAGGCCGCCAGCGTTTCGGGACCCAACAGTGTCCCCAGTTGTTCCTCGGCCGACTGCCAAAGCGGGGCCGCTGCGAGATATTTCTTGCGACCGGCGGCGGTGATCGCCACCGTCCGGACGCGCCGGTCGTCGGGGTCGCGGCCGTCGACCACCCAGCCTTCGGCGAGCAGCGGTTTGAGGTTGCGGGTGAGCGTCGTCGGGTCCATGCCGCGCGCATCGGCCAGTGCGCCGATGGCCACGCCGTTCGCCTGCTTCGCGCCGGTTGTGGCCAGATAGGCGAGCAGCCCGAACTGTCCGATCGTTAGGGCGACGGGCCCGAGGGCCTGATCGTAGAGTTGCGTGACGCGCCGCCCCGCCCGTCGGAGCCGGGAACAGGTGCAATTACGGAGTTCGTGGATCGGCGCTTCTTCAGCTCGAGCGAGGCTTTTCGACATTCTTGACAGTTATGATAGCATGCATATGCAGCCATTTCAAGCTTCCTGCGAAAGGCCCGTATGCAAGCCGGCACCACGATCCCTCAGCGCTCCACGCACGCGGACTCGGCCAAGGCCGGCATCCGAGCGGCGATGGAGCACGGTCCGATCGTGGGCACGATGTTCCGCCTCGCGCTGCCGACCGTCGCCGTGCTGGTGGTGCAGACCCTGGTGTCGGTCGCCGAAACGTTCTACGTCAGCTTTCTCGGGACGGCCGCGATCGCCGGCGTCTCGCTCGTGTTCCCGGTCGTGATGCTGATGACGATGATGTCGAACGGCGGCATCGGCGGCGGGGTCTCGTCGGCGGTAGCGCGCGAAATCGGTGCCGGCCGGCGCGACGATGCCGACGCGCTGCTGCTGCATGCAGTCGTCCTGGCCGCGTTCTTCGGACTGCTCTTTACGGCGGCAACGCTCGTTTGGGGACCGCCGCTGTACCGTAGCTTAGGCGGGCACGGCGCGACCCTCGCGGCCGCGCTGACCTACTCCGCCTTCGTCTTCGCCGGCGCGATCCCGATTTGGCTCGTCAACCTGATTTCGTCCGCGTTGCGCGGCGCCGGCAACGTGAAGGTCCCGGCGCTCGTGACCCTGATCGGCGCCGCGGTGTTGATCCCGCTCTCACCCGCATTCATCTTCGGCTTGGGCCCGCTGCCTCGCCTGGGCGTGGCCGGTGCGGGCTTGGCGGTGTGCGTCTACTACGTAGCGGCGAGCGTCGCTTTGATCGCCTACCTCGCCCGGGGCAACGCGACCTTGCGGTTGCGCTTCGCCCCGCTGCAGCCGCGCTTGTTCCGGCTGATCTTGGGCGTCGGATTGCTCTCCGCAATCGGGACGCTGCAAACGAATGTCACCGTCGTGCTGCTGACCGGCGCCGCCGGCGCATTCGGCACCGCAGCGCTCGCGGGTTACGGCATCGCATCGCGGCTCGACTACCTGCTCGTGCCGCTCCTCTTCGGCATCGGCACCGCCGTCTTGACGATGGTCGGCACCAACGCCGGAGCGGGACGAACGGCGCGGGCTCGCCGGATTGCATGGATCGGCGCGGCCGCCGGCTTCATTCTAACGGGCATCATCGGCGCGACGGCCGCATTCTTTCCAAACGTTTGGATGGCGGCGTTCACGCACGACGCAGACGTCGTGCAGACCGGCGCACTCTATCTGCGGATCGTCGCACCGTCATATGCCGTCTTCGGCGCCGGCCTCATTCTCTATTTCGCAAGCCAAGGTGCCGGTCGCGTGACGTGGCCCTTCTTGGCCGGAACCTTACGTTTGATCACGAGTGCGGGCGCCGGATGGTTGCTCGTGACGCATTTTTCCAGCGGTCTAGCGGCGCTCTTCGCCGCGATTGCCGCAGGCTCGGTGATGTACGGCGCCGTCACCGCAGCGTCGGTTGCGCTCTCCCCACACTGGGGCAGCCTGCAGCCGCGATACAAGTAACCCATTCGACCTACTCTAACGTTGAACGCGTGCCGGCTAACGAGCACGCACGTCTCTGCGTTGCGTAAGCGCGCAGATTTGTTTCTCATCAGCAATTAACCGATGTACCTAAGCGCGCAATGTTGCATGCTACGTAAACTTTTTGAATCACCCCCGTTTGGGGGAGTGGGGTGACGAACGGTCCCGGGTATTCGAGGCATACAGCAAACGAATCCGCGCAACTCGCTCTCGATTTGTGCATCACTCCACTTCTTAGCACGGGATGCAAATGTTAACTTCGGCCTACCTTCAGACGGTCACCCGCGAAAGCCAACCAGTACAAGCAAAAGCCCCGGTAAGCCGCACGTTTATCATCGAGGCGCAAGCGCTTATGGCAAAGGCTCTTTCACAGATGATCACCCTGGATCCGTCGCTCCTAGTCGTAGGTGACGCCGACGCGATCACGGAGGCGAACGTGCGCACGATGCGACCGGATTTCATCTTGGTCGATATCGATGCCGGGCAAATCGATCTCACGGAAGCCGTCCGCATCAGTCGCGGCGTGCTGCCGAATGTAAAGATCTGCGCGCTTTCCATCCATCTGCAACCCGATGTCATGCAGCGCTGCTTGAGCGCCGGCGTCGATGGATATGTCGTCAAAGACGTCACGCCGAGCGAACTCCTACGGGCGATTAAATCCGTCCTGAGCGGCGAAACGTACGTCGATCCGCGGATCGCGGGTCGCCTGCTGCGCCGCCGTTCGACCAACGATCGGTATCCGGATCCCAACGAGCTCTCGAGCCGGGAAGTCGAAGTCGTCCGGTTGATCGTCGCCGGCATGTCGAACAAGGAGATCAGCGCGACGTTGCACCTCTCCGAAAAGACGATCAAGAATCACGTGAGCCGCATCTTTTCGAAATTCAATTGCACGGCGCGCACGCAAGCCGCGGTCCACGCCCTGCGCACGGGGTTGGCGTGAGAGCGTGCTAAGCAGCCCCTAGCGCTTCCCCTAAGTCACTTGTAATCGCCACCCCGAGTGCGTACGGTCACAGAGTGCAATACTCCGCAACTCGGGGCGCCTCGCGGAAGCCCGTCGCCGTCCTTGTCGGGATCATCGAGCCCCAAGCGCTCTTTGCGCCGTTTCTTACCCGGCTCTTTGCGGATGCCGGGTTCAGCGTCGTTGCATCGCTCGAATCCATGGAGTTGGACGAACTGCGCCGAAAAGAACCTACGGTGGTTTTCGTCGACATCGACTTCATCGAATTCGAGGCCGTCACCGCCCTGCGCCAGCTACGCGGCGCCGTGCCGAACGCAACGATTTGCGCGTACACCGCGCGAACCGATGAAGGATGGGGCGGCGTCTGTAGTCGAGCCGGCGCGAACTGCGTCTTGAGCAAATCCACGACGCCGAGCGAGATCGTGGCCGGTATTCGCCATGCGTTGCGCGTCGGCACCTTCGTCGACCCGCGCTTTGACAACCGTGACCGCGAGCCGAGCGATGAAGATACGTCCAACGGCCTGGGCTGACGACCTGCAGGTCACGTTTCTCTAGGCCGTTCGCCTCTCAAACACGCAGCGACGCTGCGCTACGATGGTCCTCACTTCCCCCTCGCTGCCCGGTAGGACCACTTGTGAGCGCAACCCTCACCCACGATTCGACGCCGTCGATCGGATCCGCGCCTCCGCTCGCCGACGTTGCGCCGAAGCGCCGGCCGATGAGCTTCGCACCGAGCTGGGTGGCGCTCCTCATCGCGACCGATGTCGGGATGTTCCTCGTCGCCGCTCTGGCCGCGATCGAGATCGTCAAACACGGCCATTACGTGCCCGCGCCCGCCGACAGTATCGTCGTCTCGAGCGTCATCTATGCTGCATTCTGGCTTTTGATCTTCGAGCGCTTGGGGCTTTACCGGCGTTCGTTCGCATCGTCCGTCAAGGACGAACTCTACTACACCGCGGCGGCACTCGCGCTGGGCGCGCTGCCGCAGTTCGTCCTCTTCACGCTCGTTCCGTCGGTCTCATCGTCGCGTTCGGTTTTGCTGCTGTCGGTTGCCATCGCAACCGTCACCGTCGGCGGCTCACGCGCCGCGCTCCACATCATCCGCGCGCGCTTGAACGAGCGCTTTCCGCGGCGCGTCGCCGTTGTAGGCCACCCCGACCGCCTCGCTGCGGTGCTCGCCTCCTTGAACTTCTCTCCGGCCACGCGCGTACTCGCTCTCGCCGAGAGCGACCTCGAAACGTCGCTCGACTCACTCGACGTCGCGGCCGGACTGGCCGGCGCGGCATGGTTGCGCCAGGCGCGGGCGTGGGGCGCCCAGACGATCTTGCTGACCGAGATCTTGCCCCCGCACGTGCTGCCGGCGCTACTCGAAGCCGCGGCGCGCGACCACATTAAGCTGGCCTTCGCGCCGCCGCGCTTGTGCGCCCATGCGTACGAATACGCAGTGCAGACCGACGGTCATCAAACCCTCATCGTGCCCTTCCGCCTTCGCGCGTGCGGAACGCTGGCTCAAATCAACAAGCGCGCGCTGGACATTTCGGTGGCACTCTTGGCGCTCGTCATCGCCGCGCCGATCATGCTGTTGGCGGCTTGCGCGATCGCAATCGAATCGGGTGGCCCGATCTTCTTCAAACAAGAGCGCGTCGGCCGCAATGGGCGGCCATTCGACGTCCTCAAGTTCCGCACGATGCGCGTCAATGCCGAAGCCGCCACGGGGCCCGTTTGGGCAACTGCCGGCGATCCGCGCAAGACGCGCCTGGGCTCGTTTATGCGCCGCGTCAGTATCGACGAGCTGCCGCAGGTGTTTAACGTGCTGCGCGGCGAGATGTCGCTCGTCGGCCCGCGCCCCGAACGTCCGGTCTTCGTCGACGAATTCCGCCGCCGGCTGCCGCGCTACGACGAGCGCCACCTCGTCCGTCCCGGCATCACGGGCTGGTCGCAAGTCCACATGAAGCGCGTACTGACCGTGAACGACGTCTCGCAAAAGCTCAGCCACGACCTTTTCTACGTCGAAAACTGGTCGTATTTCATGGACGTCTCGGTCATCGTCAAGACCGCCGCCGAGTTTCTCTTTCACCGGGCGGCGTAGTGCCGAAAGCGCGGACGCAGAGTCTTGCCGGCCAGACGCTGATCGCTTTTTTGGGGAATTCGGGCGCCTACGTGGTAGCGATCCTCACCGGGGTCGTCGTGGCCCGCGTCCTGGGCCCGGCCGGGAAGGGCGTGGCTTCGTACGCCTCGCTGGTCCTCATGTTGTTCGCAACGTTCGGCACCGGACTGCAAGAGGGCATCATGTACGAATGCGGCCGGAACGGGTCGTCCCAGCCGCTCGTTTACGGCGCGGCCATGCGCTTGCTGGGGCTGACGATGCTCCCCATTGCGGCGCTGCTCTTTGCAGTTGCGTTGCTCTTTCCAAGCCATGCCGCCTTTGCGTACGTTGCTTGCGCGCTTCCGTTCGTCGTATACATCCAGATCGCCAACGGCATTTTTCTGCTCAATAACGACGTTCGCGCGACCGTCGTTCAAGGATCGATCCCGACGCTGGGCGTCGCCGTGCTGACGATCCCCGCACTCACGATGTTCCACGGTGGTTTGACCGCCGTGCTCGCGATTTGGGCCGCAATGTATGCCGTCTCGGGCTGCTACGCGATGCTTCGTCTCAATGTGTATTTGCCGGCGCTCTCGCTCGCCGGTAGTTGGACGCTCGTGCGCGAGCAGGCGTGGTTCGGCTTCAAGGCCGGCTCCACGTCGCTTGCCAACTTCCTCAATTTGCGGATCGACGTGTTCGTGGTGAGCGTGATGCTCGACGCGCGCACGTTAGGCATCTATACGCTTGCCGTGGCGACGGGCGAACTCATGTGGCAGGTGAGTCGTCCGTTGGTCTGGAGCGCGAGCGGACGGATTGCCGCCGCGGAACGCACGGTGGCGATCGCCCTCACCGGCGCGGTCACGCGGAACATCCTCGCAGCCGAATGCGTTCTCGGCGCGCTGATCTTCGGGCTCGCGCCGTACGCCGTACGTCTCGTCTACGGTCCGGCCTACGCCGAGTCCGGCTCGATCGTACTCTGGCTGCTGCCCGGCTTGGTGCTGTATGCGGCACAGGGCCCGATCGCGCTGTTTCTCACGGTCAAGGAGGGCAAACCGATGCTCACACTTGCGATCCAGGTCGCGTCCGTCCTCGCCTGTGCGACGATCAGCGTGCTCACGATCCATCGGCTCAACATCTTCGGTGCCGCACTCGCGACGACGGTCACGTACTGTTGCGCCGCCGTCGCGAGCGGGGTCCTGTTTGCGCGCGCAACGGGCGCGCCGGCCGCATCGTTCACGCTCCTCCAACCGCAAGACTGGGATCGTCTCCGCACGGTGCTCAAGCGCCTCGTCCCCGTGCGAAGCGCCCGGCCCGACCGCGTCGGGGCGGAACTCTCATGATGGTGAGCGCACGCTCGCCGCGCGCGGTCCGGCTCGCCCTCGTTGCCGCGCTCGCGATCCTCGGGACGACGATCGCCGTCGTGCTGGTGCAAGGGATCGAAAGCATCGATCTCCCGGTCAAGGGGGTCATCGTTTTCGCCGCTGCGGCGGTGTCGCTGGCGCTGGCAATCTACCGTCCGGTGCTGTTTCCGCTCGTCGCGTACTTCGCGGCCGTTCCGTTCGATAATTTGCTACAGACCGGCGGCGGGACGATCACCAAGTTCCTCGGCGCGGCGTCCGCGCTCACGATCCTCTTGGTCATGGTCGACCGGCGCCGCACGATCACGCCCCCGCTCGCCATCGCGGGCTGGGCGGCCTTTCTCTTCTTCTCGATCGCATCGCTCATGTGGGCCGGCGATCCCGCGTTCGGAATGCAATCGCTGCTCCAGGTTGCCGAATTGTTCGTTCTGTATTCGATTTGTGCGATGCTGCGCGTGCGCGTCGCTGAGGTGCGCGCGATGCTGCTCGCGACGTTGCTCGGCGGCGTCGCGGCATCGGCGTACGGCATCTTCATGTATCTGAGCGGGCACATCGGACGAACCGACGCCCTCTCGCAGCGCCTCGATATTTCGCTCGGCAGCGGTTCGTTTATCAATGCCGACCACTACGCCGGCTCGCTGGTCTTTCCGGCGGCGATCGCATTGGTTGCCTTCTTGCGCCTGAATGGATTCAAGCGCGTCGTGGCGGGGGCGGCCTTCGTGGCGCTGCTCGCCGGCGTCTTGGTGAGCGCGACGCGCGGTTCGCTGATCGCCATCGTCGCGATGGGGATCTACCTCGCGATCGTCGAGCGCCGGCGCGTGCAGCTCCTTGCGCTGGGCGGGATCGGATTGCTCGCCAGCATCGCGATGCCGAACATCTGGCTTCGATTTCTCGATCCGGCGCAAGGCGGAATGGGCGGGCGCTCCGGGATTTGGGCGATCGGGTGGTCGGCGTTTCGGCAACATTGGTTGGCGGGCGACGGCACGGGAAACTTTCAGCTCGCCTATGGTGAATCGTATCTCAAGACGCCCCAGCACGGAGCCTTCTTCCATCCCTGGGTCATGGCAAGTCACAATCTGATCGTCAGCACCGGCGTGGAGCTGGGCATCGTCGGGGTCGTGCTCGTGCTCGGCGCGTGGGCATTGCAATTCCGGGCGGTAGGCTGCATTCCGCGCCGCTCGTCCCTGGGCGACGTCCGGGCGGCGATCGAAGCCGGCACGCTGGGGCTCTTCGTGGTGGCGATGACGGTGGACCTGATGTGGTACAAGTACCTCTGGATCGCATTCATGCTGGGGGTTCTCGCTCGCAATGCCTGGATTGGAAGCGAACGATCCGCGACCGCAGGGGAGCCGGCATGAGCGCTCCTCGAACGGCCGGCGTGACGCTGGTGATGCCGATGTACAACGAGGCGAGCGACATCGCGGAGGTTCTGGCGAGCGTCGCGGCTCAGACCTACCCGCACCACGCGCTACGGCTCCTGGTGATCGACGGGATGTCGACCGACGGCTGCGCCGAGACCGCCGCCGCGTGGTTCGCCTCCAGCGGAATCGCCGGCGAGGTGATCTCCAATCCGCGACGCCGGATCCCCACCTCGCTCAATGTCGGTTTGGCGCACGCCCGGTCCGGTGATTACGTCGTGCGGCTCGATGCCCACACGATCTACGATTCCGACTACGTCGCGACGATCGTGCGGGCGTTCGAGCGGGCGCCGGCGCGCGTCGCGTGCGTCGGCGGCGGTGTGTTCCCGGCGCCGACCGGCCGGTTCGATCACGCCCTCGTCGGTGCGCTGCATACGAATCCGATGGGTCTGGGCGGTGCCGTACGCCGCAAAGGAAACGCGAAGACGCGCGCGGTGCGCGGCGTGTATCTCGGGGCGTGGCGGCCGGGCGTCGTCGAGTCGGTGGGCGGCTTCAACGAAGACTGGGATGCGAACGAAGACAGCGAGTTGGCCGCCCGGCTGCGGCGTGGCGGCTACCAGACGTGGGCGATCCCGGTGCGCTGCGCGTACCGCGTCAAACACGGCCCCCTTGCGGCCCTCAAACAGTGGGCCGGGTACGGCTTCTGGCGCGCTCAAACGTTACGGCTGCACCCGCGCGAAGTACGGCTGCGCCACCTCATTCCGCCGCTCGCCCTGCTCGCGGCCGCCGTCCTGGCGGCGACACCCCTGCGCGCGTTCGTCGTCCTGCTTTACACCGCGTACGCCTTCTGCGTCTTCGCCATGCGCGCGCCGGGCGAGCGTCTCGATGTGACGATCGCGAGCTGCGTTTTCTTTCCCGCGGCCCAGGTGGCATGGACGTTCGGGTTGTTGCGCGGGCTCACCACGCCCGCGAGAACGGCCGCCGTGCAATGACCGTCATGCTCGTCGCGCTCGCGATGACCCTCGGGGCGGCGGTTTTCAGCAATGCTCACGACTACCCCGCGAATTTCACGCCCTACGCGGCCTCGTCGGTTTTCAACGCGAAAGTGTCGGCGCACCCGAAATACTTGGCCGATAGCGCGGCGATTGTCGCGCTGCAATTTCCCGCTGGGCGCAACCCGAATCCGGTGCGCGCCACCGAGGCCGGGCAGTTCGATTACAATCACCCGCGGTATTTCGCCACGGCGACCGATCCGGTCGTTACGTTGCGCTGCACGACGTACTGTGGCGCGCCCGACAACGGCGGCGTACCGGCCACGATTCACGTGCCGGCGAAAGCCCGGCCCGCGCGCGGCACCGACGGCCACTTCGACGTCGTCCAAGCGGACGGTACCGAAATCAGCATGTGGGGCGCCAAGCAGCCGGCCGGCGATTGGACGCCTGGCGATACGATCACGGCGCAGAACGTCGCCAATTGTGGATCGTTCACGAGCGGCCCGGGATGGCTACGCATCGGCCCGGGCGCGACCGCGGCCGGATTCTGCACGAACGCGGGGATCGTCACGGCCGCCGAGTTGATCGACGGCACGATCGATCACGCGCTCTTCGTCGTCGGGCCGTGCGCGGTCGGCACCCAGTACCCCGCCGAACGCACGGCAGGCACCGGCCGCTGTACCTCCGGGCTCGGCCCCCCGCTCGGCGGACGCGAGTGGTACGACGTCCCGTGTGCCGCGACCAGGGCGAACGGCGCGCTCGAGCCGTGGGAGAAAGCCATCCTGTGCGCGCTCAACGTCTACGGCGCCTACGTCGCAGACGACAATGCCGCAGCAGAGCACTATACCGGCGGCGTCACGCCGATGCTGGAATCAGAAGAACCGTGGTACGACTTCGACGGGCCCGGCTACACCAGCCCGTTCGCGCCGCTTGCGGCGCAGGGCTGGTATACGCGCAGCATACCCGGCGCCGTCGGATCGTCGCCGGGCACTCGCTGGGTCGGCGCGGCGCCGTGGAACCCGCCGGGAGTCGACTGGGAAGCGCACATCCATTGGCTCGCTCCGTGCAGCGCAGAGGGGACCTGTTAGCCCGGCGAGTACGCCCTCGCGCCCTTCGTCATCTCGCAACTCACCACCGACGTGAAGTACTCGCGCGTCCAGACGTTGCGGGCGAACCACCAGAGCCCCCAAACGGGCAGCGCGCGAATGTGCAGCAGTTCGAATTCGCTGGCTGCGGCGATGCGCTCGAAGCGCCGCACGGTCATGCGATTGGGACCGCTACTGGATTCTTCGAAGCGCAATGCTCCGCGATTCTCAGCGGCCAAGATCGTCGACTCGCGGAACAGAAAGTGCAGCCACGGCATCCGGTTGACGTGCCCCATGTGCGCGCCGTACGGGTGTAGCCACGGCGGCCCGAAGCTGATCAGGAGCGAACCGCCGGGCGTCAGCAGCCGATACATCTCGCGCAGTGCCTCGGCCGGATCGTCGAAATGTTCGAACGCATCGACGCTGACGACGACGTCGCAGCAACCGTACAGCGATTCATAAGCGGCCCGGTCGCGGAGCGGATTCACGAACGAGCAGCGCGCCGCAACGCCCTGCGCTGCGGCAAGAAGGCGGGCCTCCTCGACATAGTCCTCGCGAATCTCGACGCCGAAAACGTGCCCGGCACCACGCGTCGCAATATGAACGGCATCGCCGCCCCGCCCGCTGCCGAAATCGACGACCGTTTTCCCGGCGAGGCGCTCGTACACGGCGGGGCCGAAAAGCCGCCCGAGCTTCGATGAGGCCCGAGCATCGATGTCGCCCGGCGTGACCTGTTCCGGACCCACGACACGCGTCAACATCCGCAACACGCTCGACCCGACGTATCCCCCTAGCAAACCCACCTCCTCAGTGTGCCCGCTATCGCGGCGCCAAAACGGTGGAACGGGCGGCGCGGCCCTGCGCCGGAAGATCGAGCACGTCGTCGCCGGAGATCCGGCGGACGGCGACCGGGGGCATCGCGGCGTCGTCGCCCGTTTCCGCGAGGGCGATGACGTGCGTACCGGCCGGCCGCAAGATCGTGACGCGCGGAACCGCCCAGGGCGTGTCCCGCGCCGGCAAACGCACCAGCCGCGGCGGATTCAGCGCGCATTCGATCTCATCGAAGGGCACGCTCGAGCCGGTGTCGAGCGCCTTTAGAACGGCTTCTTTGATCGTCCATAACTCAATGAATGCCGCATCCCGCTCGCGCGGCGCGAGCGCGCCCAGCAGCTCCCGCTCGCTCGGCGCACAGCAGCGTTCGATCAGCGCGGGGTCGGGAGGCTCGCCCAGCGCCTCCTCCACGTCGATTCCCACGGCGCCGGCGTGCGTCACCACGCAGGCGACCATGCTGCGCACGTGCGCGAGGCTGAACGTCAGGCCGCCCGCGTTCCGGCCGGCGACTTCGGGCTTGCCCGACGGCTGGCGCGCAAAGCGCCAGTCGGGTGCCGGAATATCGCCGTGCACGGAGAGCGCGAGGCGCAGCACGCCGTGCGCGGTGATGAAGGCGTCGCGGTCGGCGGCCATCGCGAAGCGCTGCGCTCGCGCGCGCTCGGCGTCGTCGAGGAAATCCGTCAGGATGGTGCGTTGCGCCGCGGCGAACGTATGCGGCACCGCCCAGTAGAGATTCGCGATCGGCACCGTGCTTGCTTACCCAGAATGGACCCTCGCCCAGCGACGCATGCCTCTCGGTGAGTTTCGCGCGGCCGTATACGATCGGTGAGTAATGACGGGCACGATTCAGCCGGCCGCGGTACGCGACCAACAACCGGTCGCCTGCTATGGGCTTTCTGCGCTGCAGGAAGGCATGCTCTACCACGACCAGTTGGAACCGGGCGCCGGCGTCGACGTCGAACAATACATCTTCACGATCGAGGCGCCCGTCGATAGCGCGCGCCTGCGCCGGGCCTGGCAGCTTGCGAGCGAACGCTACGATGCCCTGCGCACGTCGTTCCGCTGGGACGGCGATCGCCCGCTGCAAGAAGTGTGGCCCGCGGCAACCATTCCGTTTGCCGTCGAAGCGCGCAGCGGCCTGGTACCGGACGAACGCGAGCGCTACGCGGCGTCGTGTTTGCCGCACGAACGCAGCGCTATTCAGCTCTCGCGCGCGCCCCTGATGCGCGTTCGGCTGATTCGCTGGAGCGAGTCGGCCTCCACGCTGATCTGGACGATGCATCACGCGATCCTCGATGGGCGCGCGCGCTCGATCCTCCTGCGCGATATCGTCGCGGCGTATAGCGGTCACGCGCTCACGCCGCCCGCGGTCCAGTTCGGCGCGCAGATCGCGTGGCTGCAGGGCCGCGACTTCTCGACGAGCGAGCCGTTCTGGCGCGCGTATCTGGCCGGCGTCGCGGCTCCCACGCCGCTTCCGGCCGCGTCCGCCGCCGAGCGCGGCGTTCCGCCCGGACTTCCGCTCGTCGCGACGCGAACGCTCGCCCCCGGCGAGACCGCCGCGCTGACGGCACTCGCGCATGCGAACGGGCTGACGATCAACGTCCTGGTCCAGGCGGCGTGGGCGCTGCTGCTCTCACGTTGCGCGCTGACGCCCGACGTGATCTTCGGCGCCGTGCGGGCGTGCCGGCATTCGGGTGCTGCCGGCAGTGAAGCGATCGTTGGCCTGCTCGTCAATACCCTGCCGTTGCGAATCCACATCGACGAAGATCAACCGCTCGTCGCCTGGTTGCAGCACGTCCGCACGCAATGGGAGGCGCTGCGGGATGTCGAGCACACCCCGTTGCGCGCAGCCGCCGCCTGGAGCGATATCGCCGCACCCGCGCCGCTGTTTGAATCGCTGGTCGTTTACGAGCGCGCGCCGTTTCGGAACACCATCCGGGATTCGATCGATCCCGGCGACGCGCTCGCGATCCGGCACGTTCAACAGGTCGATCGAACCGGCTATCCGCTTACACTCTCCGTCACCGGAACGGACGAGCTGGGGTTCCGGCTCGCCGCCGCGTCAGAGCGCTACGCTCAAGCCGATGCGGAACGGCTGCTCGATCAATTGACGGCCATTCTGCGCGCCTTCCCCGGCCTCGCAGCGGAAAGCGTTCGCGACGTCGCGCTGCTCGAACCGGCCGAGGCACGGCGCATCGTCGCGGACTTCAACGCCGCGAGTTCGTACCCGCGCCACGCCACAGTGCCCGAGTTATTTGCCGAGCACGCCGCGCGCACTCCGGACGCGATCGCGGCGCAGTTGGGTGCCGCCACGATGACCTACGCGGAGCTCGCCGCCAAAGCCGATGCCGTCACGATTTACTTGCAATCGCTGGGCATCGGACGCGGATCCTATGTCGGCCTCTGCATCGAGCGTTCCTTCGACATGCTGGCCGTGCTGCTCGGCATTCTCCAGGCCGGAGCGGCGTCGATCGCACTCGATCCAACGCACCCGCCGGCTCGCATCGCACTGATGCTCGCCGACGCCGATGTGACCGTGATCGTGGCGCAAGCGCACCTTATCGGGGCGCTCACGCCCGCGGTAACGAAACTCGACCGTGAGAGCGTACGCATCGTTTCAATCGAGACGCTGCCGGCGCCTCGCGCGGGCGCGCTGCCGGCCCCGGTCGCCGTTACGGCGGACGATGCCGCGCACGTGATGTACACCTCCGGTTCGACCGGCACGCCCAAGGGCGCGGCGTTGCCCCACCGCGCGGTCGTACGGACGGTACGCGGTGCCGATTACCTCAATTTCGATGCCGGCGAGACCTTCTTCGCGTTCGTCCCGCTGACGTTCGACGTCGCGATTCTCGAGTTGTGGGGACCGCTGCTCAACGGCGCGCGGCTCGTGCTCTGCCCGCCGGGTTTGCCCTCGCTGGACGTGCTTGCGGGCGTCATTGAAGCACAGGGTGTGACGACCTTGTGGTTGACGACGGCGCTGTTCGAGCAGATGGTCGAAGAGCAATTGCCGCGCCTGCGCGGTCTGCGCCAACTCATCGTCGGCGGCGACGTGATGTCACCCGCGCACGCGCGCCGCGCGTTAGCGGCCTTGCCGCATATCCGTCTGCTCAACGTCTACGGGCCGACCGAAGCCGCCGTTTTGATCACGGCGCACCACCTGATCGAGCCGCCGGACGGCGTGATTCCGCTCGGCAAGCCGATCGCCAACGCACCGGTATACGTGCTCGACAGATGCGGGCGGCCCGTCCCCGTCGGCGTGCCGGGCGAGATATATACCGGCGGCGACGGCGTGGCATTGGGCTACGTCAATCGTCCCGAACTCACCGCGGAACGTTTTGTGGCCGATCCGTTCGCCGATCGTCCGGGAGCGACGATGTATCGCACGGGCGATCTCGCCCGCTGGCGTGCCGACGGTGCGATCGAGTTCCTCGGACGCCTGGACACCCAAGTAAAGATCCGCGGCATCCGCGTCGAGCTCGGCGAGATCGAGTCGACGTTGACCGATCACTCGGCGGTGCGCGAAGCCGTCGTCATCGCGGCGACGGTCCGCTTGGCGGAAAAACAACTGATCGCATACATCGTCGCCCGCGACCAGGCGCGACCGGCCGTTCACGAGTTGCAGGCGTTCCTTCATACGCGCCTGCCGAGCCAGATGGTGCCGCCGTTCGTGCTCTTTCTCGACGAATTGCCGCGCACGGCAACGGGCAAGTTCGACCGCAAAGCTCTTCCCGACCCCGGTCCGCTGATCGAGCGCGTCGAACGTTCCGAACGGCGCGCGCCGGCGAGTGCGGTGGAGATCGCCGTCGCCGCGCATGTGGAAGAGCTCCTCGGCACCCGGGACATCGGCCTCGACGACGATTTCTACGCCTTCGGCGGCGACTCGCTGCGCGCGATGCGCTTGATCTCGCGCTTACGCGATGCTTTTCGGGTCGACCTGACGATTCGTGACCTCTTAGCCGCACCGACGGTGGGCGGGATCGCCGCCGCGATCGTCGCGCTCGGAAGCAATCCCGGCTTGCCCAAATCGTCCACCGTCACGGCCCTGCGAACGTCGGGACGCAAAGCGCCGTTCTTCTATCTCCACGGCGATCTCGCCGGCGGCGGGCAATATTGCACCGAACTGGCCCGCCGGTTGGATCCCGAGTGCCCGTTTTACGTGATCGCTCCGCACGACGTCTCGAGCACGGCGAAAGCCCGGTCGATCGAGGCGATGGCGCGCGAAAACGTCGCCGCGATCCGGGCGCTCCATCCGCATGGTTCCGTTCTGCTGGGTGGTTTTTGCAACGGCGGCATCGTTGCGTTCGAAATGGCTCGTCAGCTCGAGCGTGCCGGCGTCGCCGTCGAGCACGTCGTCCTGCTCGACGCCTTTAACCGGAATGCCGGGCGCGAGCCGGCCGCGGTCTTCGCCCGGTCGCTCCTCCGGGAGGCGCTCGAACGCACCGGACTTCGGCCACCCGCACATCAGGCTTCGTCGTCGGCCCCGATCGCGAGCGCCGACGCTGCCCATCAGCGGCTGCTCGCGCGCTGGTATCGCGTGCTCGGCCGCTACGTTGCGCGCCGCTATACGGGCGCGGTCTCGCTTCTTTGGACCGGCGAGAACGCGCCGCAGGCCGAACGGCTCACTGCGCAATGGCTCGCCGTCGCGCCCGCGGCGAGCGTCGCGTACGTCCCGGGCACGCACCTCACGTCGATCACGCACCACCTGGCCGAAACCAGCCGCATCCTTAGCGAGCGCTTGCACCAGCCGGTCGCAGCAATGAAGAGCGGGACGAAAGGGCAGGATCGCCGGACTGTTGGCACGGGCCGCTTGCGACGCTCCGTGATACGTTAAGGCTATGATGCGTCCATCGACCTCACGCTGTCTCGCTCTCACCATCGCACTGCAGCTGGCGCTCGGCGCCGTCGCACTTGCCGACCCGGCGCTCCGCCCGGTCGCACCGGTCCCGCCCGACTACCACGTGCATTCCGGCGACCAACTCGCAGTATCGGTGTACGGAGAGCCGGCGCTGACGCAAACGGTCACCGTGCTGCCGGACGCGACGATCGAGTATCCGATGGTCGGTCACATCTCCGTCGACGGTCAGACGCCGGCTCAAGTCTCGGTGGTGCTCGCGAGCGCGCTCGCAAAGTATTTGCGCGCGCCCATCGTTTCGGTGGGCGTCGTGAGCGAAGGCGAGCTGACCGTAATGGTGCTGGGAAACGTGAAAACGCCCGGCAAGTACACGCTTCCGTTCAATAGCCACGTAACCGATGCGGTCGCCGTTGCCGGCGGCGTCGGTCCCGTCAACGGCGACTATCCCGTCGCGCGCGTGAGCGATACGAGCGGCGTGCGCGACGCATCGCTGCAGCAGATTCTGCGCGGCGGCGATGCGAGCGCCGACCTCGTCCTCGGCAACAACTCGGTCGTGTACGTGCCGAGCCCCGTCACCTTCAACGTTGAAGTCGTCGGAGCGGTCGATAAACCGGGCGAGGTATCGATCAGTCAGGGCGACCGGCTCTCGACCGCGATCGCAAAGGCCGGGAATTCCGCCGCCTCCAATGCCGACCTCAACGTCATTCGCGTCACGCGCGATCTCGGCAACGGCCAGACCACGGTCTTCAACGTGAATCTCTACAAGGCGCTCCAACAGGGCGATACCAGCTCCGACCTCGCGCTGCAGAAAAACGACGTCGTGTACGTTCCCCAAGCGAAAAAGGGCGGGACCGCCGTGACCGGCAGCATCTTCGCACTGCTCGGCCGGTTCATCGGCTTCTAGCCGCGCGCTGCTACCGCAACGTCTTCGCTGACCGTTTGAAGGCGCTTGCGCGGGGCCGGCACGATCTGCTCGTAGGCTTCGAGCAGATCGTCGCCGATCGTATGCCAGTCGTAGCGCGCGAGCTTCTCGGCCGCATTGCGCGCCAAGCCCGCCGCCGTTTCGCAGCTTCCGAGCACGCGGACGATCGCCTCGGCAAAGCGCAGCGGGTTGTCGCGGACCATCAACTCACGTCCGTCTTCGTAGCCTAGTCCGAACGCGCCGGCCTTCGTCGTCACGACCGGGCGACCCGCAGCCCACGCCTCGAGGATGCGTAAGCGCGTTCCACTGCTTGCGACGATCGGCGCGGCGATGACGCTCGCGCGCGCGAGGTGCTCGTCCATAGAAACCGGATTGGCAATCGCCTGGAGTCCCGCGGCCCGCAGTTCGCGTTGAAGATCCGGGCTCATCCGTCCCGCCACCGAAACGGTGACGTCGGGCGCCAAATGCTGCAGCCGCGGCAGCGCGTCGGCCAGGAACCAGCGCAGCCCCTGAAGGTTCGGGCGCCAGTCCATGCTGCCGGTGATTAGCACCGTGCGCGGCTCGGGCCGCGCGGCTCGCACGGCGGCGTAGCGCCCAACGTCCACGCCGTTGGCGACGATCGCACCCTTCGCCGACGTCCCCGGGCAGAAGCGCTCGAAGTCCCGCAGATCGGTCTCGGCGCACGCCGTTACCAGCGTGGCCCGGGCGACGAGCGCCGCTTCGATCCGCTTGACGCGCAGGGCGTCGAGCGCGAGCGGAAGCCCTCGATGCGGGGCTTCGGTCTTGGCGCGGCGGCGCAGCAGTTCGTACTCACAGTTATGCGCGTTGTAGACGATCGGGATGCCGTCGCGGCGCGGGAGCGCCGAACGCATCGGCAGATCGACCTGGATCGCGGCATAGGGATGCCGCCCCAGGCGTTCCCGGACGTGGTCGCGCAGCGCCGCGTTCGTCCACCCGGCGGTGAGCGTCGATTCGTTGGGCAGCGCCGCGGCGGCCAACCGGCCGAGTCCGCGCCGCGCGCGTTCGGCGCGTGGGAAACACGCGTACTGATCGATCAGGCGGGCGAACTCCGCCGTCATCGGCGCGTCCGGTTCTTGCGCGGTGACGAGGTCGACATCGAAGCGACGGCTGAGCGCGTGGATCATCCAGTAATTCCGAATCAGCGCGCCCCCGTTCTGCATCCAGGGCGACTGCGGGCAGAGATAGAGAAGGCGTGGTTTCATATCCGTTGTTGGTCCTTCGGCTGGCTCGGAAAGTACAGTTGGAGAAAGCGCTCGTGTTGACGTTGCATGCGGAAATCAGCCTCGTAGCGCAAGCGCGCGTTTCGCCCGAGCCGCAGCGCGAGCGCCGGATCGCGACGAAGCGCCAAGACGGCCGCCAGGAGCCGCTCCGGCTCACCGGCGGGGACCAGCAACGCGCTCTCGCGGTCGACGATCGCATCGCGCGTCGCACCGACGTCGGTCGCCACGATCGGCTTCCCGGCGCGCATCGCCTCGAGCAGAGCGAGGCTCAGCCCCTCGCTCCGCGAGGCTTGCACGTAGATGTCGAGCGCGGCCAAATAGGCGCGCGGATCGCTGAAATACCCGACGTAGCGGACGTTGGGCGCGGCCGCTGCGACGTGACCCGTCAGTCCGCCGGCTCCGGCCACCGTAAAGATGATCGACGGCTCGCGGCAGTTCCGCGCCGCCGCCAACAGCTCGGGAATGCCTTTTTCCGCGCTCACGCGGCCGAGCGTCCCGGCGAGAAATTCGCCGGCGACCTTGCGCAGGGCGGGTCCCGGATCCGGAAGGGCGTCTGTTTCGGGAACGCCGTTCGGCACGTAGGCCGCGACGCCGAACCGCGAGAGCCGCGCGAGCATCGCCGGAGCGGGGACCGTCGTAACGTCACTTGCAGGGCTCGACCAGCGGTCGAGCGCGCAATACGCGCGCAGCTTCACATCGGTCTCCACCCATCCGTGGCAGGTTGAGACGAGGCGGCAACCGCGCAGCGCTCCCAGCACGCGCAATGCCTTGCCGACGAGGTTCGCTTTGTAACCGTGCGTGTGCAACAGCCGGATATCGTCCGCCCTCATTAACGCGCTGAGGTTACGCGCGGCGGTGAGGGGAAAGCGCGCGTTCTGCAAGCCCAGCGTGTCGGTTCGGAAGCCTTCCGCAGCGAGCATCGCGCCAAGCAGGCCGGGCGTGAACGTGACCAAGCGCGGCTCGAGCACGCCGCTTGCGCGTTGGACGCGCATCAGGGATGCAACGACGCGCTCTTTCCCCCAAAGGTGTTCGCTGTTTCCCATAGCGTCGACGAGGTGCACGACGGCAACGTCCGATTTCACCTCTCATCATATAGCGCATCGAGGACCCGGCCGGCCACGCCCGTCTGGGTACTGTGGGACGGGTCTTTGGACTCCCGGTGGCAGGCCGGGACGGCGCTGCGGTACGTTCGGCCCACAACTTGAGGACGTTTAGGGGAATCGCGAAGCTGCGCTTCCGGCTATCGTACGGTCATGCAGGCTCATGCGGCGTCCGTCTCGGTCGTCGTTCCGACAAAAAACCGGCCCGACGAAGTCGCGCGCATGCTGCGCTCGCTGCGCGCCCAAGCGACGATGCCGCTCGAGGTCATCGTCGTCGACCAGTCGAGCTCACCCTACGACCTCGAGCCCTTCGCGCAGCTCATTCACCTCTACGATTCAACGATCGGCGGTAGCGCCGCGGCCCGGAACCGGGGCGCCGACCTCGCCGGCGGCGACGTGATCCTCTTTATCGACGACGACGTCATCTTGGAATCGGACTGCGTGCGCGAAATCGCCCTCGCCTTCGCGGCACGGCCCGACCTCATCGGCGCGCAGTGCGCCATCCACAACCCCTGGGACGACGAACCGCTCTCGCTCTACGACATCTCGACGCTGATCTTCGAACGCGGCTTTTTCGATGCGCGTCCCAAGCGCCGTGGAAACGAAACGATCCCGCGATTGATTCCCGGCTTGGCATCGGCCTACCGCCGCGATCTCTTCAAACACGAGCGCAACGATGAAGCGTTGCCGGGCTACAGCTTTGCGGAGGACTGGGACTTAACGAAACGCGCGGCACGCCACGGAGCCCTGACGGTCGTTCCGGCGGCGCGCGTGCGACACGAGCACTCACCGAAGAACCGGCCCAACCCCGGTGTCTTGGCCAAGTTACGCCTGACGAACACGCTCTATCTCTATCGGAAGCTCGAAGCGCATCGCGACCCTCGCAACCGCTTCTGGAAGCAGTGGTGGCTGCTCGGTGAGACCCTCCGCGACCTGCGCAACTCGAGTCGCTCGTGACGCCGGCCCCCGGGACGCTCCCGATCAGCGCCGTCATCCCCGCGTACGGCGCAGAGGCGCACATCGCGGCGGCGATCGAGAGCGCCTCCCGGCAGTCACCCGCACCCGCCGAGATCATCGTCGTGGACGACGCATCGGGCGATCGCACCGGCGCGATCGCAACGGCGATGGGTGCGCGGCTGATCAGCTTCGCGCGGAACGCCGGGCAATCTGCCGCCCGCAACGCCGGCGTCACCGCCGCGACGCAGCCGTGGGTTGCCTTTCTCGACGCCGACGACGTGTGGCTTCCGGGCAAACTCGCGGCGCAATGGGACGCCCTCCGCCGCTGGCCCGATGCCGCGCTGTGTTTCACCGATTTCGATGTCGTCTACACCGGCGGCGAGGTCGTGCAACGCGCTCTCACGGCGGGATCCGCGTACCGGACGATCCACGCGAGCGAACGGCTGGGCGATGCCGTGCGCTTTCCGCCGGGAAGCATCGCGCGCGGCCTGCTGCGTTCGCAGGCCATGTTCGTTCGCCAATCCTCCATCATCGTCAACCGCGCTCTGTTTCTCGCCGGCGGCGGCTACGACGAACGGCTGCGCATGGCCGAAGACTACGAGTTCTTCTTGCGCTTCCTCGGGGCAGCGCCGGCCGTCGCAGTCGAGCGCGTTCTCGTCGCCTACCGCCGGCAGCCCGACTCGCTCTCCGCCGATCCCCTCAAAGAGGTCAGCGCGACGGACCGATTGTTGGCGGCGATGCTCGCCGCACCGGACCGGTATCCGAACCTGCCGCCCGATCTGATCGCACGGAGCCGTTGCGCGATGCAGCAATCGGGTTGCACCCGGGCGCTGCGCGTGGGCCGCTTCGGCGAAGCGGCGACGTTCGCCAGTGCGGCGCTAACGTTCGAACGGCCGCCGGTCGCGCTCGCACTTCTCGCACTCGCCCACGCGCTCGACAATCGTGCGGGCGAAGCGGCCTACCGCATCGCCCAAACGCTATGGCGGACCGCCAAGGTCCGCATCCGGTTCAACGGCTAGCACGTTGCGTGCGCCGAGCACGGGTCGAGCCAGTGCAGATGAGCGGCGAAGTTCACGTTTCCGGGCTGCCACGGAGACGCACCAAGGTAGCGCATGTCGAGTGCGCCGCCCACCGGGATCGTGGACCAGCCTTGGCTGACGAGCGATGAGAACGGATCGGTTTGACCGAACGCCCACGGCGCCTCACCGGATTCGGCGAGAAACGCGATTCCGCTGACGCTCGCTCCGCCGGAGACGTCGTCTTCCAGGTAACCGCCGTAGTCGTGCAGCGCATTCAATATTGCTTTCTCCCACGGCTTGAGATTCGTGTTCGCCGCCGTCGTCGCGTCCGGGACGTCATACCAGAGACGTCCACCTAGCGGCGGACCGCCACCGCTCGTGCAGCCGTTGGTGCTTGCATTCGGAAACGCCGGGTATTGCCAGCCGACCGCACATTGCGCGATCAAGAACAAGGCGTGACCAATCGAGCCGCTCGCGAGCTCGTTCGCTCGCAACAGCCCCGCACCCAGACATGCCCCGCCGGCGGTCGCGGCCGGACCCGTCGGCGTGAAGCCGCTGCCGGTGACGAAATTACCGCAGTTCGCAATCGCCTGCGCGGTAACCGTCGCACCGCTCGTCCAGTTGCTGCTCGGGGAGTTGGTCGCCCAGAGGTCGATCTCGGTCCCGTCCGGTTGAATCACCGCCATGTGCGCGTCGCTGCCTCCGGCCGGCCGAGCCTGTGCCGGAATATGCATGCTTGCCGGGAGCCCGCCGTTGTCGGCCGTGTTGCAGTATGCCGTACAGTGAAGGTTCACGAGCGGATCGCTCGCGCTCGCATAGTAGACGGGGTGTCCGTAATCGTAGGGACCGGCTTCTTCGCTGCGAACCGGCTGCGTGTTCCCCGATCCAAACTCCGTCGCGATGACCGCGCTACTGTTCGTCGCATACCGCGGACTGCTCGAGACGTGCAGATTCCAAGGCGAGGTCGTGCAACTATACGGTGCCCAACCCGCCGCGTACTCGACGCCGTTGACGAGCGCCGGCGCGCCGGCGCAGCCCGCGACCGGCGTGGGCGACGGGGACGGCGACGGGAACGGCGTCGGCGAAAACACGACGTAGGTCGCGGTCACGTTTGGTGGGACGACGGTTCCCCAGACTTCGAAATACGCTCCGACGGCGATCGATCCAACGATGGTCGCGTTGGTCGTCGTAACGGGGATGCAACCGTAGCCTCCAAAGTTGACATGCCCGCAATTGGCCGTAAAGCCGCTCGTGCCGCTGAGGCCGATGCCCGACACGACGCCGGTGTAACTCGGGGTGCCCGACGGCGCCGATGGTGCTGCGTTGGACTTCAACAGACTCGACGGTTGGGCTGCGTTGCCGCCGAGCACCGCGACGCCCGCAGACTGCGGGAGCGCCGGCAAGCCCGCACCGCCGCCACAACCTGCGAGCGCGGCCAACACACACAACGCCAATGCAAAATAGGGAGATCGTAGAAACATCCCACGCCGTCCTTTGGAGCGTTACCGCACCCACGGAAAAGAAAGTCCGTCGCCGCTCTCTTATGACGAGTGCGGCGACAACTTATCCATCGGCCTCCAGCGCGAGAACTTAATACAAATATTTACAATGCGATGCAGCGCAACAAAAGCGAGCCCTCGCTAACGAAGCGCCGTTTGCACCGCCGGCGTGTCGAGCACGAAGTAATCTTCGTATTGCAAGCGGCGGCGCGGTTTGACACGGTTGGCGATCGTACCGACGATGTTGCTGACGCCGAAACGGTGCAGCTTCGAAATCGCTCGCCGCACGTCGAGGGAATCGGTCGAGTCGATCGAGACCACCAGCACGGTGCCGTCGGTTTTCGTGGCGAGGATCGCCGCATCGACCACGGGCGTCAGCGCCGGCGCGTCGATGATCAGGGTTTGGTAGGTCTGCAAGAGTTCTTGCAGCAGCTCGTCAAAGCGACCGGATTGAATCAGCTTCACGGAATTGGGCGTGCGAGTGCCGCTGGTGAGGATATCGAGGCCCGCGTATTCGGTCGGCGCGATCACGTCGGCGAGCTCGGCGGTCCCGACCAAAACGTCGCTGAGACCACGACCCAACTCACGATTGAGCTTGGAGTGGAGCGACGGCCGCCGCAGGTCCGCGTCGATTAAGAGCACGCGCGGCTCGATGTGGGCCATCGTGATCGCGGTGTTGAGCGCGATGGTCGACTTGCCTTCGCCCTGCATCGGGCTCGTCACCGTGATGCAGCGCAAACGTCGATCCGAGGTCGTGCTATAGCGTAGCGCCGTGACCAGTTGCAGGAACGATTCGACCGCATACGCCTTCAGCCAGGGCTCTTCCGCACTCTTTTCGGGAGCGTTGCCGGGCAGCACACCGGGTGTTGAGACCAGGATCCGGTTGCGCAGATCGTCGAGCTGCGGGACCGCCGCGAGAACCGGGAGATCCAATTCTTCCTCGATCTGGCGCTCGTCGCGGATGCGGCGGTCGAACACGAACATGAGCAAGGTCACAATCGCAGCCAGCGCCAGACTCACCAGCACACCGACGATGAGGTTGAGCAGACGATTCGGTTTGGAGGTGGCTTCCGTCGCAACCGCCGGCGCCGTAATGGTCACATCGCTGAGCGCCGTGGCCTTACTGATGCTGGCTTCATTGAGCTTCTGCTGCAACGCGGTCAGCACGTCTTCGGCCAGCTTCGCCCGGCGCTGCAACTCGAGGAGCTGGGTCGCTTTGCCCGGCAGGGCGCTCAACTGCGGCTGCATCGCCGCGTGCTGCACGTTAAGCTGGGCGAGTTCGGCGGCGTCGGAGGCGACCTGGGCCCGCGAGATCGCCGCCTGCTGGTCGAGCTGCACGAAGACGGGGTTCGGCATCGTGCTTGCTTGCGAGACGATGGTAGCGGGCGTGTGCGCGATCTCCCGCTGGAGCTCGGATTGCTGGCGGCGCAGGCCGATGACGGTCGGATGCTGGTCGGTGTATTGCTGTTGCGCGACTTGCAGCTGAACCGTTACTTGCGAGAGTTGCTGCTGCAGCTGCCCCAAGACCGGATTCGGCGCGACGGTTGTCTGGCCGGCTACCGTCGGGCCTACGTGACCGAGCTGCGTAGCAACGCTCGCCAGCTGGGCCGCGGCCTGCTCGCGATCGACTTCCGTCGCGCTGATCTTCGCATCGAGTGCGGCGGCCGCGTTCATCGTATTCTGCGTCTGGGTCTGCAAGTCGGCCATGTCGTTCCGGGATTGGAATTGCGTCAGGGCCGCTTCCGCTTTCCCGGCGATCGCTTGCGCGCCGGGGACCTGGCCGTTGAGGGTCTTGATCGCTTCGTCGGCCTGATTTCCAACCAGCGCCCGCTCGTGGTCGACGAACGCGCCCGCGAACGCATTGGCGATGGTCGCCGACATCTCGGGATTCGACCAGCTGACCGCGAGGTCGAGCAGCGTCGTATTGACGATCGGCTGTACTTTCACGTGCGAGAGCAGGTTGGCCGGCGTCGTCGGCAACTGCAGCTCGGTAATGACCTGACTCGCAACCGGGTTCTCTTGAAAGAGCTCCGCGTACGTTTCGGACGTCTGCACGCCGGTCGCCGCCAACAACGCGTTGAGCAGCGGCAGCGACGTGTTCGCGTTGGACGCGCTATTCGCCGACGCGTTCCCGTTGCCGGCGATCAGCTTGACGTGCGTCGTGTAACTGCGCGGCACCAAGAGCGTGTACGCCGCGATCGCGAGAAACGATCCGAGCGCGACGAGGCCGAAGAGGCGGCGACGCCGCTGCAGCGCGCTCCAGAGGCGCGACCACTCGAATTCCGAGGCCCCTTCCCCAAGATTCCCTCGCGGGCCTGACCCGGATCCGAGCTGATACATACGTATGATTCCTTTGGAGCTATAACAAGAAGAGCAGATGGCTGAGCAAGAACACCGCATTGGTGAGGTTGCCGTGCGATTGTTTGGCGACCGGGACGTAGACGACATCGCCTTTGCGCAGACGCGGATCGTAACGATCGTCGCCTTGTTCGAGGGCTTGATACAGGTCGACCGGGTGAGACGCGGTCGTCCCGTCGGCCTCGGTGCGCGTCACCATGACCCGGTTGAGATCCGCTTGCGACGCTAACGTCGAGCCGGCTTTGGCGATGGCGATCGAGAGGCGGTCGCCCTCGTTGAGGGTAAGCGTCCCCGGATGGTCGACCGCGCCGAGCACGCTGATTTCGAATTGCGCCGGCCCCGGAACGTAGACGGCCGCCCGATCGGGCAGCGTGATATCGCGCGTGGGATCTCCGCCGCGCAGCAGTTTATCGAGCGAGACGTTCTCGACGCTGCCGTCGGGGAGCGCGACGCGCGCGACGGGATAGTCGCCGCTGATCGCCGGGTCCATTCCGCCGGCGGCGGTAATCGCTTCGCTTAAGCGAGCACCGGGGCGGAGCGCGTACTCACCGGACGTGACGACGTCGCCGAGCACGAGGACGTGGATCTGCCCCGCGCTGACCACGGCCACGATGACCCGCGGATCGCGCAGATAGCGTCCGAGTGCGCCGGCAATCGCAACGCTCGCGTCGTGCGGCGTCGCGCCGGAAACGTGAACCTGACCGGCGAGCGGGAGACCGATCGTGCCGTCATCGGCGACGACGACCTGCTGCGAAAGGTCGCTCTCGCCGTCGACCTGGACCTTGAGCCGGTCGCCGGCATGGACGACGGGCGTGTCCGCCGTCGACTGCGCCGCGGCGCTGGTGGCCAGCGCGAGCACGAGGGCGGCACACAACGGAGCCAGGGCGCGCATTTATGCCGACGCCACGAAGAGCGTGAAATGCTCTTCCTGCAAGGCGTTAATTGCGGCGACGCCGGCCGGCACCATCATCATCCCGGGCAGAAAGTGAGCCTGCAGCACGTCGAGCGAGGTCGAGCAGCGGCGGGCCATATCGTTGAGCGCATTGCGACACACAAAGAACGACGCGAGGCGGCTCTGCAGGTCGGCGATCCGCCGAGCTTCCGGCCCGTTGACGAACGGGTTCCCGCCGTCGGCAGTCGTCGTGACGCGATCTCCGGCGCGACGAATGACGTCGGCAATCCCAAACGTACGCCAGGCATCGTCATCGAGTGCCAGCGCGACACCCGTCCGATAGAGGACAGCGGCTGCGTGGAGCGTTCCCGCACCCGCGCCGAAGCCGGTCTCGTACGCATCGAGCGAGTTCAGCATGAAGCCCAGCACCGCACCGTCGGCGACGAGCGGACTCGCAAATGCCTGGCGATGCCGAAACGGCTCGCGAGCGCGCGCTTGAAAGGCCGCGAGATCGAAACCCGAAACGTCCGCCGAACCGCGTAGCGGGATCGCGCTCGACGCCGCCGCAACCGCGCTTGCGGCGAGAAAAATTCGGCGCGAGCGCATCATTGCGGGCCGCGCATCAGGGACAACCCGCCGGCGGCGCGACGGCCGGGCCGGAGCCGCTTCCGCCCGCCAGCGCAGCAACGCCGAAGAGCAGCGGCGCGAGGAAAAACGGTACGTGATGGCTCGCCGCAGCAGCGACGGGCGGAAACTCCGCCTGCGCAACGGTGACGGGCGCCGCAACCGGCGTATCGTCGGCAACGACCGGGGCGGGGGCGGCAGCGACCGGAGCATCGGGCTCCGGGGGCGCAACCGCCGGTGTGACCGCTAACGCAAGGACGCGCGTGGGGACCGGGTGATACGCGACTGCGGGCTCAGCCGGGCGGCGGATGAGGGAGAGGTTGCCGCACTTTGCCGGCAAGTAGAGCGCGAGAACCGCGCCGTGCGAGGGAACGTCGACTTCCCAGCCATTCGTACCGGCCGGAATGACGACATCGTGCAGAACGTACACCTTGTCACCGGCGCGCCAGGTCATCGCGTCGAGATGACGCGGAACGGTCACCCAGCGGACGCGCGAAGAGTCGATGGCCGCGTGAAACTGCGCGTACTCGCCGGGCGTGAGACCGAGTTTGACGGCCGCGGCGGAGACGACCCCTTCGTTCCGAGCGACGCTCGCTCGCATCGCGGCGGTCGAGCTGCTCGTGCTGAGCAACGGCGCGCTGCCGAGTTCGGCAATGACCGTCGGCTTGGCCAGCGCCGGCGCGACGCCGAGCGCAAACATCAGGGGTGCCAGTAGAAGTCCCTTTTTCACCACATCGAGCCTTTCGCAGTTCGTGTGGTGGAGGTTAGCACGTTGAGGTTCGGCGATAACGTGCTGCTCGGGACGTTACGTTAGGTCTTTCGGCACCGAGCGTTCGTCAATCCGAAAAGATCTGGACAAGGAGGTCGCCGGCGTCCGGCGTGCGCACGACCGCGATGCCGATCCGCGTGTAGTGTCGCTCCAGCATGTTGTCGCGATGATCGGGACTCGACCAGAGCCCTTGCTCCGCCGCTTGCACCGTCTCGGCTTCGGCGAGGTTCTCCCCGGCGTAGCGAAAGGCGACGGCCCGGGTGCGTAACTCGTCGATCGCGGTCGTACCGTCCGGGCTCACGTGCGCGAAATAGTGCCGGCGCAGCAGATCCGCGGCGCGGTCCATCGCGACCGCGGTCAGCAAAGGATCCACGGCGAGCGCCGGTAGGCGAGCTCCGGCGCGATGAACGTTGACGTCGGCGACGACGTGTTCCGCTCCGGCGAAATCGCACGTGCCGACCGCCACCGTCGTCAGGGCGAGCGTGACCGCAATCGCAAAGATCATCCGGACCCCCTAAACAGATAGGTTATCCGAAGGATCGGCCCCGCAGCCGGGCACCATTAGGGGAAGTTAGCCGAGCGGTCGCCGCACGCGTCAGGCGCGCATCTCGCGGGGGCTCTCCGGCCCGTCTTGGTAGACGTACGAGACCAACTCCGCGCGTTTGTGCGTCTTCGTTTTGTGAAACAGGCTATTGACGTAGTGAATGACCGTCGAGCTCGTGATGCGCAGCCGTTGCGCGATCTCGCGCGTCGATTGCCCGCAGATCAGCAATTCCAAGACATCAATCTCGCGCTTGGTAAGGCCGTGCCGCTTCGCTGCCGCTTCGATGGCGCTATGGGTCTGCTCGGCCTCGAAGAAGACCGCGAAGCGATCGGGACCCTCGCCGAAAATCCGCACGATGCGCACGAGCAGATTGGCGTCGATCCGCTCGACGATCGGCAACTCCAGCGTTTCCCCGCGGCTCAGCACGTCCCTGAGGATTTGCAGTCCCCGAGCAAGCATTGGGCTGTCGATAAGGCCGGCCGAACAATAGCTCGTCGTGCAATCCCGATCGGCGGTGAAGAACTCGCGCACGTACTTTCTTACCCCGTTTCAGGAAAGGTGCAACCTTTCACACTGGTCGGCACGGCGCGTTCTACAAGAAGGCGTACAACCCGAGCCCCCACGCGAGCAGCGCTGCGATGACGACGATTGCGAGCGCCGCCGCGAAGCCGTGCCAGATGGTGAGTTGCATGGCGCGCCTGTACCCAAGAATCGGCCGTTAGGAGAGCTTCAAACTCCGGAACAGCGGCAGCTTGATTGCGTCGAGCGCGAGCCCAAACAGCGCCGCCGCCGCAAGCAGCTCGCCGACGAGCACCCAGGGTAACGCCACCATCAGAATGCCGAACGCGGCGAGGCCGGCACTGACCGCGACGGTGCCGGCGGAGGCGCCGACCAGCCAGCGGCTCGGCCGCGTGAATAGATGATGCCGTTCGCGAATCGCAAAAATCGTCGCCTGACTGCCGAACGCGACGGCAACGAACGCGAGCGTTTGCAAGGCCCCGGACCCGAGACGCAGCCGGAAGGCGCCGAACGCCAAGGCCGCGCTGCAAAACGCCAGCAAACACGCGCCGACGATCGCACCGGCGATCGTCAGGTTGCGAATATGCCACACGTTTGGCTGCGCGGAAGGCGTGACGTTGTCCGTCGTCAGCGACATCGCCGGAAAGTCGCCCGCAACCATCAACAAGATCATCAGCATCGGCGTGAGGACGGGGTGTCCGGTCATGAGCAAGCCGACGAGGAGCAGCAGTCCCGTCACGAATTTCTTCACGATCGAGTTCAGCGTGTAGGTGAGAATACGCTGAAAGGTGATGCGGCCTTCCTTCACGGCTGCGACGATGCCGCCCAGGCCGGGTGTGGTGAGAACGATGCCGGCTGCCGATTTCGCGACGTCGGTTGCGGTCGAGACGGCGATGCCCATCTGCGCTTGGCGGAGCGCCGGCGCGTCGTTCGCGCCGTCACCGCACATGCCGACGACGTCGCCGGAGGCTTGCAACGTTTGGACGAGCGCAAACTTGTCCTCGGGCAACACGCCCGCATGCACGGGAGCCGTGAGCCCCACTTCGGCCGCGAGGTTTCGTGCCGTTGCCGGCGCGTCGCCGGTGACCATCACCGTTAGCACGCCGAGCCGGTCGAGTTCGTGGATCAACGCGGCGGCGTCGGGGCGTGCCGGATCGCTGAGCGCAATGAGGCCGGCCAGTTCCAGCGCACCGGGACGACCCCACGCGACGGCGAGAACGCGGTAGCCCTTCGTTTCGAGCGCCGTCGCGGCGGCCGTCGCGGCCGGCTGCGGGCGCGCGAGCGCGCTGACCGTTGCGTACGCGCCCTTGACCACGCGCCGGTTTTCGCGGGTGGGTCCGGCGGCAACCAGCGCTTCCGACATCTTCGCAGCGGGGTCGAACGGCAAATAGTGCAGTAACGCGGGCGCGTCCTCGATGTGGTGCTCCTTCGCTGCGGCGCGCAGCGCGGCGTCGACGGGATCGTCGCCGCCCTCGGAGCTGGCCAACGCCGCGAGCGCAAGCAGATGGGCTTCGTCGGTGCCCGGCAGCGCTTGCACGACGGCGACCGTCAGCGCGTTGAGCGTCAAGGTGCCCGTCTTGTCGCAACACAGCACCGTCATCGATGCGGCCTCGTCGACGGCCGACAAACGCGTGGGAAGGATGCCGGCAGCAGCAAGGGTCCGCGCGCCGACGGCAGCGGCAAGCGTGAATGTCGCGGGCAGCGCGACGGGGATCGAGCCGAGAATCGCCGTGAGCACGAGCGCGATCAGCGTAAGGGTCGAGAGCCCGAGCACGAATCCGTAGATCAGCAGCGCGACGATGACGAGCCCGCCGAGCAGCGCAAGATTCCGCACAACCTGGAGCACGGCTTTCTGCTGCGTGCTTGCCGCGCCGGCATCGCGAACCAATTCGGCCGTCCGCCCAAACTTCGTTCGCGTTCCGGTAGCCGTGACCGTCGCCGTCGCCTCGCCGCGCCGGATCAGCGCGCCCGCATACGCCTGCGTGCCGGCTCCCGCTTCGGCCGGGATGGATTCACCGGTGAGCATCGACTGATCGAGCTGCACGTCGCCGTCGACGATCTGCGCATCCGCCGGAACGACGCCGCCGAGCGAGAGTTTGATGATGTCGTCCCGCACGAGCGTTCGGGCGGGAACGACGGCCCACGCGCCCTCACGGCGCACCGATGCGTTCAATGCGAGTCGCGATTTCAGCGCGGCCAGCGTCGCCTGGGCACGGCTCGCTTGGACGTACGACAGTCCCGCATTGAACACCAGCAACGCCAGAACGATTCCCGCCTGCAGATATTCGTGCAGCACGAGCTCCAAGATCGCCGCCGCTTCGAGCAGCCACGGCACGGGCGCCCAGAACGTCCGCAAGACGTTGCGCAGAGGATGGTCCGCCACATCCGCGACGGCGTTCGGCCCGTCCGCAAGCAGGCGCTGTGCGGCCTCGGCTTGCGTGAGACCGGTTGGTTCCGCATTCACGCTGCCCGGATCGTATCAGGTCCGGCCGGCGCGCAACATCGTGAAAACGAGCGATGCCGGACGCTTACGCGGGCGTCGTAGCCCCCCGCAAGGCCTCGTAGACGCGTTCTGCGGTGAACGACATCGTGTCGAGCCGGACGCCGCAGGCGTCGGCAATCGCGTTGCCGATCGCTGGGGCGACACCCGAGACGTTGAACTCTCCGCCGGCCTTCGCCTCGAGCGGACCGGGGCCGCCGCCGGGCGTGAGTTCGATGATGCGCAGCGGCGGCATATCGCGCTGGCTCGGCAGCTTGTAGGCCGCGAGCGTGGGGTTCACGATGCGACCCTCCTCAAGATAGAGCTCCTCGGTGAGCGCGTGGCCCAGTCCCATCGAAAAGGCGCCTTCGAGTTGTCCGCGGTGTCCGATCGGGTTGAGGATCGTGCCGACGTCGGCGACCAGCGTCACGTCGTGGATGTCGACGGCGCCGGTTTCCGCATCGACCGAAAGCTCGACGCCGTACGCACAGTAGTTGATCCAGACCGGATCGCCGGGCTTCGCCAGTTGCGGCGTCTCACCGACGACGCGCACCGCTTCCGTCGGGTGCTCGGCGAGTGCCGCGCGTAGTTTGTGCGCCGCGTCGAGCGCGGCATGGCCCAGAATGATAGCCCCCTTGCTGCCGCCGCTGCCCGGATCGTGCGGCGCGCTGTTCGTGTTGCCGCGCGCGACGGTGATGCGCTCCGGATCGACGCCCAACTCGCCGGCGATGATGCTCCGAATAACGGTGAACGCACCGGTTCCCGGTTCGACGGCACCGGTCTCGACCTCGATGCGGCCGTCGGGATGCGCGGTTGCGATGAGGCTCGACTTGCCGCCCGCGAAGGCCCGCCCCGTCAGCGCGATGCCGCGACCGCGCCCGGCTTTCGGCGGTTGCTCCCAGCCCATCGCTTCGCGCAGCGTCAGCAGCACCTCGCGCGGGCGCGGACGAGCGATCGGGGTCCCCTCGAGATCGGTATCGCCCGGAACCGCTGCATTGCGCAGTCGCAATTCGAACGGATCGATGCCCAATTGCGCGGCGATCGCATCCATCGCCGACTCGATCGCAAAGAAGATCTGAATATCGCCCGGTGCGCGCACGGGGCCCGCCGGAATCGTGTTCGTATAGACGGACATGCGCTCTATGCGCGCGTTGGGAATCGCGTAGGCCAGCTTCGGCACACGTCCGGGAAGTAGCCACGGCGGCGCCTTCACCGCGGCGTACGCACCGCCGTCGTAGAGCACGCGCAGATCGAGCGCGGCAATCTTTCCGCCGGGTGCGAGTGCGAGCCGGACGTGCGCCGTCGACGCGTGGCGCACGGTGCCCGAGCGTAGATCCTCGCTGTAGGTCCGGACGTATTTGACGGCGCGACCGGTTGCGCGCGCAAGATAGTACAGCAGCAAGTCGTCGAGCATCGTGCCCTTGGGGCCGAAGTCGCCGCCGATGAAACTCGGCTCGACGATCACCTTATCCTTCGGTAGCCCGATCGTGCGCGCGATCATGTCGCGCTGTCCGTAGGGCGATTTGCTGGCACTCACAACGTGCACGGCGCCGCTCTCGTCGATCCAGACCATTGAGGCGCGCGGCTCGATGTAGCCGGGATGGTAGCGCGGCGTGCGGTAGGTGTGTTCGAAAACGTAATCGGCGCCGGCGAAAGCGGTTTCCGGATCGCCCGTGACGACGAGATCGTGCCCCTGCAGATTCGGATACGGACGCGGCGCGCGCGTTCCGGCCTGGAACGTGTACTCGGCATCGTTCTCGTGGACGAGGGGCGCACCGCTGCGGGTCGCCGCTTCGGTATCGAGGATCGGGGGGAGTTCCTCGTAGACGACCTCAATCGCCGCCGCGGCGGCATCGGCCTGTTCGCGCGTTTCGGCTGCCACTGCGACGACGTAATCGCCCACCAAGCGAACGCGCTCAAATGCGAGCACCGGCCAATCTGCGAGCACCACCCCGAACCGGACGTTGCCGATGTCGGCAGCGGTCAGCACCGCGTGCACGCCGGGCATCGCCTTGGCCGCGGCCGTGTCGACGCGGACGATGCGGGCGTGCGGATACGGCGAGATCACGAATGCCGCCCATAGCATCCCGGCGCGGTGCATGTCGGCCGAGTACTTCGCCTCGCCGCTGACCTTCTCGCGGCCTTCGACGCGCCGCTCGCTCCCGATCGAGACCCCCGGTGCCGTTGTCGTCATCGCGCGCCCTTCTCCGGGTGTGGGCCTGCTCCTCGCGGCCGCTAGTCGACGGTGTAGAGCACCAGCCGCTGGACGCGGCCGCCGGTGCCTTGCACGTACGCGACGCCGCCGGGGAAGCGTACTTCGAAGCTGTGCGAATACGTTCTCCGGTCGGGACCCTCGGCGACCGCGACGAACCGCTCGTCCAATGACAGCATATCGCTCCCGATCATAATCTGGCCCGGGACGAAGCGGAACTCGCCAAAGTTGCGCGCGCGCAACTCGGGGACCCGATTCGCCGGCGCGACGGAGTAGTCGGCACCGACGAGCACGTCGTCACGATAGAGCGCGCTCAGCAGACAGCGCGTGTTCCCCTCGTGCATCGCGTACGTCTCCCAGCCTTTTGCGGGGAAGCCGTAACCGGGACCGAGTTCGGCGATCACGGCCGCGCGCTGCGTCTTTCCCACGACGCACATGATATGTTCGTTGAACAGAATGATCGGCACGTCGATCGGCGGCGGGAGAACGTGCGCCATCTTCCGCTGCTTCTCGGCGATTTGCGTGAGGATCTCGACGGCCCGAACCATCGCGAAATCCGGCGGCGGCTTTCCGCTGCTATCCATGCAACGCGCCTGCTACGCCGCGGGGCGGCGACCGTTCGCCGCGAGGCATGCGATCCCGATCGCGATACCGTCTTCGAGGATTCCCGCCGGCACCGGCGTGATCCGCGCCGCAAGCCAGCGACGAAATGATAAGCCGGCGTAGGCAGCGCCGATCGCGCCGAGCATTCCGGCGGCAGCGCACGACGCAACGTTGCCTCCGGCGTCCTTCGCCACGGCTGCGCCGCACAGACCACCCGAAATCGCCCGTGCGGCAAGGCCGCCCGGCGCGGTGCGGTCGGGCGTTTGCGGGAGCAGGTCGACGGCATACTCACCGAGCGCCGCAAGCGGCAGCACGACGCGCCACGCTCCGCTGCGGAAGACGGCGGCTGGGCCGGTCATCGTCCGAAGCCCCGACGCGAGCCCGAACGCGAAAGAGCGCAGCAGCGCTTGGGTACGCATGGTTTCCCTATACCCACTCTATGGCTTCATCGATGGCATTCTCGGGTAAGCGATCTGCCACCGCAAGAAAAGGGGCAACCGATATGGCTGATCCGGCGCCTGATGGGGAGCAACATGACCGTCGACCGCAACCGAAAGAGCGTCCTGACCTCTACGAAGACGACTTGACGGATGAACGTGGACCGACGCCCGTTCAGATCGAGAAGGCATCGCATGCCGTCGTGCTCGACCCGGATTAGCTCAACCTACGTGCAGGAACGAGACAGAGGAGCAATATGACGATTGGAATTATCGGGGCGGGCCAGATCGGCGGAGCGCTGACGCGCCGCTTTCGCGAGCTTGGATATGCGGTGTCTGTTGCAAATTCGCGCGGCCCAGCGACGTTGGCCGGCTTGGCCGAACAAACCGGCGCGCGCGCAGTAACGGTCGACGAAGCAGCACGCGGCAACGATGTCGTAATCGTCACGATTCCGGAGCGGAGCATCCCCGACTTACCGGCAACCCTATTCGACGGCGTTCCGGAGCACGTGGTCGTAATCGACACGGGCAACTACTATCCGCAGCAGCGCGACGGTCCGATCGCCGAGATCGAGTCAGGGCTAACCGAGAGCGGATGGGTCGCCAAACGACTTGGCCGGCCGGTGGTAAAAGCGTTCAATAACATCATGGCCGAGCATCTTCAGCACCATGGAAAGCCCGCGGGGAGCGCGGGGCGGATCGCCCTGCCGATTTCCGGTGATGACGTGACGGCAAAAACCAACGTTAAGCATCTGATCGATCAACTCGGTTTTGACTCCGTCGACAACGGCGATCTCGACCAGTCGTGGCGCCAGCAGCCAGGCACACCGGTCTACGGGAAAGATTTTGATGCCGCCGGTGTCAGGCTTGCGTTGTCTCAGGCGAAAAGAGACCGCGACCCGGCATGGCGTGCGATGCTAAATGCTTGACCGTCGATTCGCCGGCCGCCGCCCATGAGCGAAACCACTTAATGATAGACGAATCGCGCGACGTTTTGTGATCCGCTCTCCCAGATCCATAACGCACCATCACCGCCGCCTGCGAGCGCTTGCGGTCGCGATCCGGCCGGCAGCGGAAACGATGCGATAACGCCCGTGTTGACGTTCGCACGCGCGACACTCGCGATGGCGGGCTCACTAAACCAAATGCCGCCATCGTCGCCGAGGCCTATCGCCCCCGGCTTCGTTGCGGTGGCATATTCCGTAAGGATACGCCGCGGGTTGGTGCTGTACGTGCCGATCGCCGTACCGAGCTCGGGAAACCACACGGTGCAGTTCGGCCCAATGATCATGCGGCCCACGCGGTGCCCGGCGGGAACGACCGTGGGGAATTCCGGCACCATCCCAAACGGTACGGATGGATTGCCGCTGTACATCGCTTGGAGCCACGTACGGCTCCGGCTGTCGACATAGTCGATAACGACGCCCGAATCGAGACTAACGATCCACTGGGGAGAACCACCGGCGACGCCGATGCTACCGACGAAGCCTCCGCCGACCGTGGAGAATATCGCAAGGCGATGCGGCACCGGTAACGTCACGAACAGGGAACCCAAGCTAAATGCGATGCCTTGCGGCAGATCGTGATTCGGAATCGAATATTCGACGAAGGTATTGGGCGGCGTGAACTTGCCGATTTTTGCCGCGGCGTGCTCGACGAACCACACCGGGCCGTCGGGATCGGGCGTCAGATCGCTGAGCCCCGCGTTCGGCGTCGGGACGGTTGCCGAGGTAACGCGACCGGCCGGCGAAATCGTGACGATCGCATTATGCGTGGGATCGATACCGTAGACGTTGCCATCGCGCGCGCGTTCCATCGCGAGGAGTGTCGTTCCAACGGCGGGATATTCGACATCGCGGTGGGGACTGCCGACGACGTCGGTCTGGACCCCCGGAATATTCGAGGACGAATCTCCGAACCAGAGTGCGACCGGATGGCTGAGCCGCGTGTGCGGACCACCGACGTACGTGATGGGAACGTCGGGGCCGAGGAGCGTCGGCGGCGCGAAATACTCGACGATGCTATCGGTGTTGTAATTGGCGACGGCGATCATGTCGAGGAGTTGGTCGTAAGCTATCCCGGTCGGATGATCGAGAAAGCCGGTGATTTGCGTAACCGGCGCACCGGTATTGAGGTCGTAGACGCCGACGGAATTCGAGTGAAAGTTCGTTACGAACAACGATTCGATCGCAACGTTCGGAGCGGCGACGGTATCCCAATATCCATGCGCTAATGCAAACGGACCGGATATTCCATTTGCGATCGTAAGGTTCGGCGTCACACTTCCGGGTGCGAATCGGCTGACGGTGTTGCTGCCGAAAGATGCGACCCAAAGGTTTCCAAACCGGTCCACCATCGTTGCATCGGGGCGAACGATACCGCTCGCAAGCGTTGTGAATTGTCCTTGCCCGGTCGAGAGAAACGGCACGCTCAGCGCCGTTCCCGACAGGTCGTCTCCTAGATACAGTTGGGAATTCGCACCTAGCGGCGATTCGGTAACCCAAAATCCGAGCGGCGCGCGAGCGCCCGAGATCACGGCGTGGGGTGCCACGTCGCCGGTCGCCTGGACGCCCCCGGCCGGGTCGAACCGCAAGATCGAACCGCTCGACGGAAGGCCGACAACGATACGCTGGCGCGCTCCGTACGCGAATGTGCGCGGTGCTTGCAGCTTTGTATGCGGCCCGATGAGCACGTTTGCCGGCACCGCATCAAAGCCGCTCAGCATGTCAAACGTCGTCACCGAGTTGTTCCCCTCGTTGAGCACGGCCGTCGTGCGAAAAAGCGACATGCACATTCCGCCATACAACGGCTTCGGCCCGGGGGAAAACGCGCCCACCGGCGCATCGCCGAGCGACATCAGGACCGCCGCCAAGATCACGGCCACCAACCGCCTTAGCATTGGGCTCGCTTACCTAGGCCGAGCTAGCATTCCTCCGACCGTGGCTAGTGGTCGGAGCTGACGCGCTCACTGATTTATCGCCGGGCTGGTCGCTTTCTCGAGTTGATCCACTTCCACAACTATCGTAGCCGTGGCCGACTCGGCACGGTCACGTTTACTTTCAGAACAAGGCCCGGAAGGGTCGCCGGCGGTCCGGTAAGCGTCCGTAGCTGCCCAGAAATACGCCAATGCGAAGCGATGAACCAGGGCAGTTGCGCGCGTTGGGCTATCCGACGATTTCACGAGGGCGGCGCTCGGCGCCTTGGTTCGCTGCAGCTCCGCGGCTATTGAGTACGCGTCCGCCGCGACCAGGTAGTGGTCGCACGCGCGCTCGGAGCTTTGATGGTCCTCTGCCGCAGCACAGCCGAGAGCAAGCCGGGCGAGGCGAACGTACGCATCAAGGTCGTAGAGGTTCTTTCCGACCACCGCCTGCTGCGCGGCAACCGCAACGCACGGGTTTGGTGCGAGTGGCTGCGCGGCCACGTTGGTTTGACCAAGGGACGCGACCGCGAAGATCGCGACGAGAGCAGATCGTCCGACTTTCGAAAACTCAAGAGAGGCCATGTCGGCATCCTTCCGGCTTGCCTTCGGGTAGGTGCAGAGATTGATCGGGATCACCCATTCGCCGGGACAATTCGCGGCTCCGCGGCCTCGTTCCGGCGAAACCCGCACGGGCTATCGTGCGGGGTTGTTGGGCGGCAACTCCTTCGACATCTCGGCACGTAGAATGCCGACACCGTTACGGACGTGCATCTCGTGCTTCAAAAGCGCGGATGCTACTTTATGGAAAATTGGAAATTTGGAAAATTGGGGCTGTAACACAAGAAATAGGCTTAACGCAAGAATTCCCGTGCTCAGCAGGTGGGCCTTAACGTAACCATTGCGCCGGCGGGCCAGATTGCCTACGCCGTAACGAGCGGTCGGATCTTGGCGATCCTGGCAGCTTTCGGCGAGTGCTGCGCGTCATAGAGGTCAACTGCAGTCTGGAGGTTCAGCCAAAACTGTGGAGATGGCCCAAAGGCGCGCGCAAGCCGCAAGGCCATGTCCGGCGTGACGCCGCGACGAGCATTCAATACTTCGTTGAGCGTGGTCCGATCGACGTCGATTGCGTCGGCCACTGCCTGCTGCGTGAGCTGCAGCGGCTCCAGGTAGTCCTCCCGCAGCACGGCACCCGGTGTGATTGGCCGGCGGTTGGCGGGGACTCTAAGGGCCATGATCGTGTTCCTCGTGCAGGCTAGTGATAGTCGACGATTTCGACGCCGACCGCTTGTCCGTCGACCAACGGAAACAGATGCGATACTGATCGTTGATGCGAACGCTCCACTGCCCGGCACGGTCACGCGTGAGCTTTTCCAGGCGGTTCGCGTTCGGGACACGGAGGTCCAAGGACTGCGTGGCGGCATTGATTCGGTCAAGGAGGCCGGCAGCTTTCCCATGCAGGCTGGCCGGAAGAGTGCGGCGCGAACGAGCGGTGTTGTTCCCCTCGAAGACGTCCTCGGTGCCCTTCTCAGCAATCACCACAAATAAGCGTGTTGCCTCCCGCACAACATTGTAGTGCGTCGCGCGATAGGCGTCAAGACGCGAGCGCGGACCCGAGCGCCGAAACCCACGGCCGGGGAGTGCCGGGTTACCGAGGAAACGCAAAGTTAACGAGGCGCCGTGGCGCGCCGCGATGCCCTACTGGGCGCCGCCCGCCGGCTTGCGGAGCAAAAGCAAAAGCCGACCCGATGGGCCGGCTTTTGCTTACCATGGAAATTTGGAAATTTGGTGGAGCTGCCGGGGAGCCGCCCCCCGGGTCCGAAAAGCCGGACTGCCGCTTTCTCCAGGCTCAGCTTCGAATTTAGCTTACTCGCACGAACTTCTCGAAACCGGAATTTCGTGCGCAGCAGATGCGGTTGATTTCGGGCGCTTCTCGCATCGGCCTCAGCGTCCTAGCCGTACTTTATGACCGCGGGAAAGATGGCAACGGCAACCTCTCTCCGACGGTGGTTACTTAGTTAAACTAAGCAGCCAGTGCGTATTCAGTGTTCGCGTGTAAAACGCTTGCGATCGTTTTAGGAGTGCTCGCAACTCCGCCTGCTTACAACAACCGCGGATCTCCCCGTCGAAACTACTCAGCCCCGCGATGGATTCGTCGTTTGTCTGCCGCCGCTCTCACCGGAAGCAAGCCATTATACCACGCTTCGGGTTCGTCCGTCGAGCCGTAGGCGGGCGCTCGGCGGCACGCGAAGAGCGCCGGTTATGCAGGAGCCGGGCGTGCCGTCGCCGCTGTCGCTTTCGCGCCGCACGATCGTCGTGGCGCTCATCGTTGCCGCGATCGCGACCCTCGCGGCGTCCGTGCACGACGGGACGATCGCGAGCCGCTGGACGAACGGGCTCGGTTTGCTGCTGGGCGGGTTGGCGGGGACGTACGTCGGCGAGTACTTCGAGCGCTTCGGCGGCCGGGTCGCCGTGACGCGCATCGCCTGGCTGCAGATGGCGGCAATCGCGTTTCTGCTCGTAGCGATCATTTCGTGGCGCGAATTGCCGGCGTACTGTCAGCTACCGGTCACCTTTGCGATGGGGATCGCGCTGGGGTCGGCGACGATCTACTTGCAGCGCTTGCGGGTGCGGTAGGCGCGATTGGGGCTGCCCCTCGACTACGCGCCTTCGCGCTCCGCTCGGGGTGACAGGGCGGTTTCTTGGCCGATTGAGGTGTCGAGGGCGACGCGGATGCCGTCGGCGATCACGCTGAAGGCTAGGACCGTGCTTACGATCGCGAGGCCCGGGACGAGGACCATCCACGGGGCGGCCTCGGCTTGCGGGGTCAGGGCATCTTGGAGCATGTTGCCCCACGAGGCGGCCGGCGGCTGAACGCCTAGGCCGAAGAACGACAGCGAGGATTCCGCGAGGATGTTATCGCCGATTGCGAAGGCGGCGGCGACGACGACCGGTGCGAGTGCGTTCGGAATCAGATGGCGCAGCACGAGGCGCGCCGGGGATGCGCCGAGCGCGCGCGCCGCTTCCACAAAGTCGCGGTCGCGCAACGAGAGCACCTCGGCGCGAACGAGACGCGAGAGGCTCGGCCACGCCGTCAGCCCGATGATCATGATGATGATCGTCAGCGAGAAACGGTTCGTAAGCGCCGAGATGATCAGCAGCAAGAAGAATGTCGGAAACGAGAGCATCGCGTCCACGAAGCGCATCATCAGGCTGTCGACGATGCCGCCCGCAAAGCCGGCGATCGCACCGTAGAAAATGCCGATCGAGAACGACAGCACCATTGCCGCCGCGCCGACCATCAGCGACACGCGCGCGCCGTAGAGAGCGCGCGTGAACTCATCACGACCGATGAGGTCGGTGCCCAGCCAATGTGCGGCCGACGGCGGCAACGGGTGTCCGATCACGTCGTGCGCGATCGCGTCGGGCGGCGTCCCGTCGAAGAGCGGGCCGAGTACCGCCGCCAGCACGAGCAGCACGACGACCGCAAGCCCCATGACGGCCGAGCGTTCGCGCAGGAAGCGCTTGAACGAGCGCACCTAGTTGTACCGGATCCGCGGGTCGACCATCGCGTACACGACGTCGGCCAGCAGGTTGCCGGCCACGATCAGCACCGCGGTCAGCATCGTGATCGCCATCAGGGTCGGGTAATCGCGAGCGAAAATTGACGAGAATGTCAGATAGCCGACGCCCGGGATCGAAAACACGTACTCCACGAAATAGGCGCCGCCGACGAGCGCCGGCAGGCTGAGCCCGAGCAACGTCACGATCGGTAAGAGCGCGTTGCGGAAAGCGTGTTTGAAGAGCACCGTCGACTCGGCGAGCCCCTTGCTGCGCGCGGTCCGGATGTACGACGAACTCATCGCCTCGATAATCGAACTTCGCTGGTAGCGCATCCAACTCACGAAGCTCACGAGGGCGATCGCCAGCACCGGCAACGTGAGATGCCGCAAAACGTCGAACGGATCGTTCTCGTGCCCGAACGACGAGAGTCCCGATGAGGGAAACCAGCGCAGTTGCACGGCGAACAGGTCGATCAGCACGATCGAGAGCCAGAACACCGGCATTCCGTAAAAAACAAAGCCGACGGCCGAGGAGACGTTATCGAAAAACGAGCCGCGGTGCGCACCAGCATAGATACCGATCGGCAACGCGATGATCAACGTCAGCAACAGCGCGAGCCCGACCATCTCGATCGTCACCGGCAGCTTCTCGAAGACCTTCTCGATCACCGGCCGGTTGTCGACGTACGACGTGCCGAGCGAGCCGTGCAGCACCAACTGCTTGAGCCAGTAGAAATATTGGACGAACCAGGGCTTGTCCAAGCCGTAGATCGCATTGATCCGCGCCATCGCTTCGGGCGAGAGGCCTTGACCGCGCGGTCCGAGCACCGCCGCCGGGCCGCCGGGGGCGAACGCCATCATCGCGTACGTCACGATGCTGATGAACAGCAAGAGCGGAATCGCACCCAGTACGCGCCGGATGATATAGCTAATCACGGGTCGAGCGTCCAATCCTCAACGTTGTAATAGAGCAACGGATTCTGCAGGGTCTTCCCCGGGATGAAGTGCACGCGCGCCGTATGGCCTTGCGCGGCGAAGCGTCCGAACTGCGGCAAAACGGGCAAGGTTCGCGCGAGCTCTTCCTGGATCTCGTTGTAGATCTTGCGGCGCTTGGCATCGTCGAGCGTCGTGAGGCCGATTTTCAGATCGCGGTCGACGAGCTTATTGCGGTAGTGGGTCGTGTTCGCGCCGTTCGGCGGGACCTGAGCCGAGGCGAAGAGGGTCGTCAAGTCGGGGTCGACGATGCCGCCGCGCGCGTCGGCGGTGATATCGTAGTTCCCGCTGTAGCTGCGCGAGACGATCGAGGCGAAATCGAGCTGACGTAGCCGCACGTCGATGCCGACCTGATGCATGTCGGCAATAAAGGTGAGCATTTCGTCGGTCAAGAGCGCCGATCCCTGATTGAGCAACAGCTCGAACGAAAGCCGGACGTTCCCCTTGCGCCGGACGCCGTCGGGACCCGGCTTCCACCCAGCCGCTTCGAGCAGCGCGCGCGCCTTGGCCGGGTCGTAGGGGTAGCGCTGCACGTTGGGATCCCACCAGTGTGTGAGCGCGCGCGGAATGATGCTCGTCGGAAGTTCGACCAGGTCGGCGTAGATGCCGTGAATCACGGCCTGGCGATCGTAGCCGTACATCATCGCCTGCCGCACGGCCACGTCGCTCAGGCCCGGCCGGTCGACGTTCAGCTCGTCGAGGTCGACGTACAGCGACGGAAACGTTTCGAGCACGATCTGCGGTGCGATGCGCTGCAGCTGCCGGTACTGGTTCGACGACAGATCCGCGATCAGGTCGGCCGAGCCGTTCGCTAACGCCTCCATCTCCGACTGGTCGTTGAAGATGATCCGGTAGTCGATGCGGCCGATGTGCGGCCGGCGCCACGCATACGGATTGCGCTCGAAGACGAGCGCACTGTCATGCTGCCAGCTCTTGAGGACGTACGGCCCCGTCCCCACCGGATGCTCGCCGAAGGACGAAAAGCGCTGCCGATCGGGCGGTATTTTCCCCAGCACGTGCTCGGGAACGAGTGATTCGCCGAGCGCCCCGAGGGTGAACGTCGCGCTCGGGTAGGCGAGATCGAAAAGCACGCGATACGGTCCGTCGGCCGTGATGCGCGTGATGTACTTCACCGTGCCGAGGTCCAAGAAACCGACCTTGGGATCGAGGAACGTGCGGTAGTTCCACACCACGTCTTTCGACGTGAACGGCACGCCGTCGGACCAGCGCACGCCACGCCGCAGATCGACCGTCCAATGCAAGCCGTCGGGCGAATGTGTCCAGCCCGTCGCGAGACGCGGGTGCGGCAGCAGATCGGCGCCGACGTACGAGAGCGATTCGAAGAGCAACTGCGCGTAGATCTGGCCGTCTTCGGTCGTCTCGGCGAACATCGGGTTCATCGTCGCGCCGTCGGCGCGATCGAGCATCACGAGCGTATCGGGATCGTGATGCGGCGCGCCCGTGCTCGCGCAGCCGGCGAGCAGCAGCGCTCCGGCACAGCAGACGAGCGCCGCGATCTGCCGGGCAGCCTTCACGCCGTCGTCTCGCGGGCGTAGCGCTGCAGCGTGGCTTCGTCGGTGCGGTCGATACGCAGCGGCGTCACGCTGGCGTAGCCCTGATCCACCGCGACCGTATCCGTATCGTCGCCGCCGCCGAGATGCGCCATGTCCCAAACCCAGAAGTACGCCGTGCCCGCGCCGCGGCCGTCGTCTTCCACGCGCGCCAGCCGTTCCGCATACTGCTTGCGTCCCTGACGCGTAAAGCGCACGCCGGCGAGTTCCCCCCGGTTCGGTACGTTGACGTTGAGGTACGTCCCGCGCGGCAGCGGTTCGCGCAGCACGCCGGCGGCGAGATCGCGCGCGACCCGCGCCGCGACGTCCCAATGGTGCACCGCCTCGAAGGCCGGCCACGACGACACCAGCGACACCGCGAGCGCCGGAATCCCAGCGATCGTCGCCTCGACCGCCGCGGCCACCGTGCCGGAATAATTGATGTCGTCGGCCAGGTTCGCGCCGCGGTTGATGCCGCTCACGACGATGGCGGGGCGCCCGCCGCAGAGTTCGTTCACCCCCAGCAGCACGCAGTCGGCCGGCGTGCCCGAGCAGGCGAATCGCGGCACGCCTTCACCGGGCACGACTTGCGCGCGCACGGCCTGATGGACCGAGATCGCGTGGCTCGCGCCGCTGCGGTCGCCGTCGGGCGCCACGATCGTAACGTCGCCGAGTTCGCATAAGGTGGCGGCCAACACGGCGATGCCCTCGGAGTCGATGCCGTCGTCGTTGACGACCAGTATGCGCGGCATCGGCTACACGGCGGCCGGATCGACGCCGCGCAGCAGCGATGAGAGCAGCCACGACACGATCCCGAGCACGATCGCACCCCAGAACGCCGGCCAGAAGCCCGCGACGACGAGCCCGATCCCCATATGCCCGACCCAATAAAACAGCACGCCGTTGATCACCAGCGTGAACAGGCCGAGCGTGAGCAACTGAATCGGCAGCGTGAGCAGGACGAGGATCGGTCGCAGGATCGCGTTGACGATGCCCAGCACGAACGCGGCAACGAGGGCGCCGGTCACCCCGGTGACGCTGACGCCCGGCAAGAAGTAGGCCACGACGAGTAGCGCGGCGGCGTTGACGATCAGACGAATCAGGAACTGCATCATAAAGGTACCTTCCTCGATGTGTGTCCGGAACCGACCGCTTCGCGAAGGGTTGCATACCCGTCGCGTACCAGCAGCACCGCCAGCTCGCGTTTGATGCGCGTCACCAGCGCCGTCCCGCCGTAGATCAGCCCCGTGTAGAGTTGTACCGCGGTCGCGCCGGCGCGAATCTTCTCGTACGCCTGGGGTCCGCTCGAGATCCCGCCGACGCCGATCAGCGGCACCGCCCCGCCGGTGAGCGTGTAGACGCGAGCCAGCATCGCGGTCGAAGGCGCGAAGAGCGGCAGCCCGCTGAGTCCGCCGCGCATCGACGCATCGCACGTCAGCGGCGGCCGGGCGACGGTCGTGTTCGATACGACGATCCCGTCGATCTTCGCCTCCATCAGTACCGTAACGAGCGCGGCGAGCAGATCGTCGTCGACGTCGGGCGAAAGCTTCGCGACGAGCTTGGGCGGCACGGGACCGCGATCGACCGCCGCGACCCGCTCGAGCAAATCGCGCAGCCGCGCCGGATCGAGGAAGACCTTACCGTTCGTACTGTTCGGGCACGAGACGTCGAGCGTGAGGTAGTCGGCGTAGGCGGCGAAGCGCCGCACCAGCAGCACGAAATCTTCGGCCGGGTCGGCGCTGTCGCCGTTGCTCGCGAGATTCACACCGACCATCCCGGTCGCGCGCTCGCCGCCGAGCCGCCGCACGACCGCCTCGAGCCCCTCGCTCGGGAAACCCATGTTGTTGATCACCGCGCCGTCGGCCGGCAACCGGAAGACGCGCGGCCGCGGGTTGCCGCGTTGCGGGCGCGGGGTCACGCCGCCGACTTCGACCAGGCTGAAGCCCTGCGCGAACATCCGGCGGTACACGCGCGCGTTCTTATCGAAGCCCGCAGCGAGGCCGACCGGGCTTGCCAACCGGCGCCCGAACAGCTCGATCGCGATGCTCGGCTCGTCGACCTCCGGCTGCGCCGGCACGAGGCCCGTCGCGAGCGCGCGCAACGTCAACTCGTGTGCGCGTTCCGGATCGAGCGCGTGCAAGAGCGGCCGCGCGAACGGATACGGATCGAACTCAGCCACCGAGCGCCGCCTTCACGTTGGATGCCAGCGCCGCGTTCATCCCCTTGACCGCCGCGATTTCATCGACGCTGGCGCGCTTGATCGCGTTGACCGAGCCGAACGCCGTCAGCAGGCGCTTGCGCCGCACCGGACCGACGCCCGAGAGCGCGTCGAGCGCCGAGGCGGTCATCGCCTTGTCGCGCCGCGTCCGGTGATACGTCACCGCAAAGCGATGCGCTTCGTCGCGAATGCGCATCACGAGATGCAAGCCGGCCGAATGCGGCGCCAGCACGATCGGCTCGGGATTCCCCGGCACGTAGAGCCACTCGTTCTCCTTCGCCAGCCCCGCGACCGGAATGCCGCTCATATCCATCTCGCGGATTACCTCAGCTACGGCACTCAGTTGTCCCTTGCCGCCGTCGATCAAGAGCAGATCGGGTTTTTCGTGAAAGCGCTCGCGCTTGCGGGCTTGCGCCTCCATCGCGGCGGCGGCGGCGTCGGCCGGATCGAGCGGCGGACGGTCGGCGTCGGCGCGCAAGTAGCGCAGCCGGCGACGCAGCGTTTCCTGCATCATCGCGAAGTCGTTCGGTCCCTTGTCGTACTGGATCTTGAAATGGCGGTAGTCGCTCTTCTTCGCCCGGCCCTCGACGAAAACGACCATCGAGCTGACCGCATTCGTACCCTGAATGTTGGAGATATCGTAGCACTCGATCCGGTGTGGTGGTGCCGGCAGGTCGAGCGCCGCGGCGAGCTCGCTCAGCGCCGTCGCCGAGGCGGTTTCACGAAGTTCCTGATCGACCAAGAACGCTTTGAGATTCTGCTCGGCGTTCGTCTGCACGAGCCGCAGATACTCGGCGCGTTCGCCGCGTTCGGGCCGCAGGATGCGCACGCGCTGGCCCTTGAGTTCCGTGAGCCACATCTCGAGCAGCGAGCCGTCGTCGGGCGCGGCCTGCACGAGGATCTCCTTGGGAATCGCCGCGGCACCGCTGTTGCGCCGGCGCGAACGCTCTTTCTCCGCCACCGGCGATTGCTGATCGCGCGCCGCGCGCAGCGCGAGCGGGCTGCCGGCGACGTCACCCGGCATCGCCGCGTCCATGCCGAGTTGGCCGCCGCGCGCGGTGTAGAATTGCTTGAGAAACTCCGAGTACAGTTCGGCATCGCTCGCGTCGGCCGCGCCCTCGAGGATAAAGTGCTCTTGGCCGAGCAGCTTGCCGCTGCGCACGAGGAAAACTTGCATGCAGGCCTGGCCGTGGAGCCGCGCGACCGCGATCAGATCCATGTCGACGCGCGAACGCCACACGACCTTCTGCGCTTCCAGCGTGCGCCGCACCGCGATGATACGGTCGCGCAGCGCCGCCGCCGCCTCGTAGCGGAAATGCTCCGCCGCCGCGGTCATCTCGGCTTGCAGGCGCGCGAGCAGCGCATCGTGATGGCCTTCCAGGAACAGCACGACCTCGTCGACCAGCGCGTCGTAATCGTCCTCGGACTGGTAGCCGACGCACGGCGCGAGGCAGCGCTTGATGTGATACTGCAGGCACGGGCGCTTGCGCTTGCCGTCGATCGGTTCGCGGCACGTGCGCAGCGGAAACACGATCCGAACCAGGTCGATCAGTTCGCGCAATCCGGCGGCGTTCGTATACGGCCCGAAGTAGCGCGCGCCGTCGTCCTTCACGACGCGGGTAAAGACGACGCGCGGAAACGGCTCGTTCGTCACCTTGAGATATGGAAAGCGCTTATCGTCGCGCAAGCGCACGTTGAACGGCGGCTGGTGCCGTTTGATCAGGTTGGCTTCGAGGATCAGCGATTCGACTTCGTTGGTGACGACGATCGTGCGCACGTCGACGACGCGCTCGACCATCTTCTGCGTGCGGTACGCATGCGCGGCGCTATCTTGGAAGTACGAGCGCACGCGGCTGCGTAGCGAGACCGCCTTGCCGATGTAGAGAATCTGGCCGTCGTCCCCGATCATCATGTACACGCCCGGGGCGTCGGGCAGCCCGCCGAGCGTGCGTTCGAGTCGCGACGGCTCCATTACGATGGAGGTTCTTCGCCGAGCAGGTCCACAGCCCACGCCGCCCATTCGATCATCGCCCGCTCGAAGCGCATCCCCGCCTCAAGGGCGATCCGGTCCCACGAGCGGGCGCCGGCCGGGGGGACGCCGGCCGCGTAGCCCTCGTAGACCGCCAGCTTGGCCCGATGGAACGCGCCTTGCGCCCGCAGGTACGCGAGCGCGCGGTCGTGCGGCAGCAATCCGAGGAAAAAGACCCGCGCCATCCACTCCAGCCGCGGCGACTCGATGGGCTGCGTGCCGGCCAGCCAGCGTTCCAGTTCGCCAAGCCCCTCGGCCGTCACGGCGTAGCGCTGGCTGCCGCGCGGCCCGGCGGTGGTCTTGCGGATCAGGCCCCGCCCTTCGAGCTTGGCGAGTTCCGGGTAGATTTGGCTGTGGCTGGCGCCCCACACGTTCTTGAGCGTGGTGTCGAAGGCGCGCGTCAGCTCGTAGCCCGTCTGCTCCGAACGACTAAGCAAGCCGAGCAACAGGTGGCCGAGGACGCCCGGGGTCACGGCGGCGGCGCTGCGAGCGCTCGCGCCCTAACGCCGGGCCGCCTGCTGCGTACGGCGGGCACGGATGCGCCAAATCACAAGCCCGGCGGCAACCACGACGACCGTACCGGCGCCGATCGCCAGCGCGAAATCGTGGACGTAGCCCGTGATCGCATCGACGTTCCGGCCGGCAAGATTTCCCAGCGCCGCGAGGCCGAAGCAGAACAGCCCCGAGCCGAGCGCGGTATAGGTGATGAAGTAGCGCTTCTGCATGCGCGAGATGCCCGGCGGCAGCGCCGCGATTCCGCGGACGAACGGGATGAAGCGACACCAGAAGACCATCGAGCTGCCGTGCTTCTCATAGAACGAATGGACCCGGTCCAGTTCGTGCTCGCGAAAGCGAACGTACTTGCCGTACCGGTGGACGAACGGCAGGCCGCCGAACCAGCCGATCGTGTAGAGCGCCAGGCCGCCGCAGACTTCGGCCAGCGTGCCGACCGCACCGACGATCACCCAGCCCGGAATCGGCTCGATCGTCGGAAAATGCCCGGTCGCCGCGAGCGCTCCGGCCGTCGGCATGACGACTTCCGTCCCCGTCGGCATGCCCATGTTGCCCAGGAACATAACGACGAACAGCCCGGCATAGCCGAAGTGCACGACCAGCGCGTGAAAGTAGGCGCTCAGGTGTTCCATGTGCGCTTCGACTACCGCCCGGCCGCGGTGGAGTTACGCGAACGCAACAGGATCGCGGCCGCGAGTCCGCCGCCTTCGTCGCGAATCGCTTCGAACAGGTCGATCGGCTCGATGTCGCGCTCCGTGGCACGCGTTTCCGCAAGTGCGATGATTTTGCGAACGCGGGGCGTCAGCAGAATGCCTTCCCAGGTGCGGCCCTCGCCCGTGCCGAGCGCTCGTTTGACTTCGGCATGGATGCCGGCGAGCGACGCGTTCGCGGCACGCAAGGCGGCTTCGACGGCGGGGTCGTGCTCGTCGAGCAGGGCAAACAGCATGTGCTCCACGCCCACGTAGTAGTGATCGTGGTTGCGGCACTCTTGTTCGGCAGCCCGTAAGACGCGCCGCGCCGCCGGGCTAAAACGGGAAAACAATCGGCGAACGCTTGCTATAATGAGGAGAAGTGGTCGGGATGGCAGGATTTGAACCTGTGGCCTCTGCGTCCCGAACGCAGCGCTCTACCAAGCTGAGCTACATCCCGTAAGACCATGATGTCCGGGCAAAGTCAGCACAATTCCAAGTTCGGCGAATCGCTCCTGCCGCGGGAACTGCGGGCGGTTCGTCTAATCCACCGGACGGCTCATATGCGATACTTGATCGTCGGTTGCGGACGCGTCGGCTCGACGCTTGCCAGACTTCTCGTCCCGGATCACGACGTGGTCGTGGTCGATGAAAACCCGGCGGCCTTCAAACGCCTGGGCGCGCGCTTCGGCGGTACGGTCGAGGTCGGGACCGGCATCGACTACGACGTCCTCAAGCGCGCCGGCGCCGACCGGGCCGACGGCTTCGCCGCGGTGACCGACGGCGACAACCGCAACGTCATGGCGTGCTTGATCGCCCAGCGCATGTTCCGCATCCCGAAGATCGTCGCGCGCATCTACGATCCACCGCGCGGCCAGCTCTACCGCGACCTCGGGATCGAGACGTTCTCGCCGACGACGCTCGGCGCGCAGATCATTCGCGACGCGCTGCTCTCCGCACCCTACACGTCGACGCCGGCGTTCGACTACGGCCGGCTGACATCGCTCGTCGTCACGATCGGCCCCGCGCAGCGCGGCAAGCGCGTCAGCGATCTCGAGGAGGATGGCCGGATCCGTATCTCGGCGATTCGCCAGCTCGGTCACGTCCGCATCGCCGCGCCGAGCGACGTGCTCGAAGAAGGCGCGGAGATCAGCGCGCTGGTGGCGCCCGAAGCGCTCGCCGCGTTCGCCGCAGCCTTCAGCAAGGCGCGCCCCGCCGCGCTGAGCGTCTGATATGTTCGTCCTCATCATCGGCGGCGGCAAAGTCGGCACGTATCTCGCCCGCGGCCTGCTCAAACAGCATCACGAAGTCGTGGTCATCGAGAAAGATCCGCGCAAGGCGCAGATGATGACCAACCTGCTCGAAGCCGACATCGCCGTGGTCGGCGACGGCTGCGATCCGAACGTCCTGCTGCAAGCCGGCGTGGGCCGCGCCGATGTGGTCGTGGCCGATACGGGCGACGACGAGGACAACCTGGTGGTCGTGCTGATCACCAAGAAGCATTCCCAAGCGCGCGTGATCGCCCGGGTCAACAACCCCAAGAACAAGCTGATCTTCGAATCGCTCGATAGCGAGCGCCCGGTGACCGTGATATCGTCGACCGAGATCATCCTCGACATCATCGACGACCGGGTCAACGCGACGACGCTGGAGACCCTTGCACGCTTGGGCAAGGGCGACCTCGAGCTCGTCCATCTCAACATCACCGGCGACTCGCCGGCCAACGGCCGCCGGATCGCCGATCTCGCGCTGCCGAGCGGTAGCGTGATCGTCGCGGTCGACCGCGGCGCGGGCGACGTGGTGATCCCCAACGGCGAAACGGTCTTCGCCGACGGCGACGGCGTGATCGCGATGATCAAGCACGCCGCGCGGACCGACGTCTGCGCGGCGCTGGTCGGGAAAGCGCCCTAAGCCGGGACGCCTTCGGCCCGCAGGCCGAGGCGCGCCAGACGCGGCAGCACTTCGTCGCGGAAATAGGGCAGTTCGTCGAGGAAGTTCACGAAATTCATCGCCATCCCGCGCAGCCCGGCGCCGTGCAGGTCGGCGAGTTGTTTCGCGACCGCATCCGGGTCGCCGATGATGTTGCGCCCGCCCATGCCGTGGGCCCAAGCGTTGCGCCGCGCTTCGTACTCCTCGCGCGAGGTGTTGTCGCGCCGGATGCCCTTGCGGTCGAGCTTGAGCTCGATCGCGCCCCAGTCGGCGTTGTCGACGAGCGCGTGCTGGAAGTACTCTTCGGCTTCGCGTTGCGTCGGCCGGCAGATCACGAGCCCGTCGCTGTAGATCTCGATCTCGCGGTTGCGCGCGCGCGCTTCTTCTTTGAACGAGCGCACGACTTCGGCGACGTCCTCGAACGACTTGCGCGCCGTATCCGTGAACAGCGCGTCGCAGTTGTCGATGGCGTAAGCGCGGCCGGTAGCCGACGCGCCGGCGTTCATCATCAAGGGCCGGTGCGAACCGATCAGCTTCGGGTTGCCCTCGACGCCCTTCATCTTGAGGTAGGTGCCGTCGAAGTCGAACGGGTGCTCGGCGGTCCAGATGCGCTTGACGGCGTCGATCCATTCCTGCGCGTAGGGGTAGCGCTCTTCGGCCGGCCGCTGCGCCACGCCGAACATGCCGAACTCGTCTTCGTTCCAGCCGACGACGATATTGAGCGCCATGCGCCCGCCGCCGGCGTGATCGGCCGTCACCAGCGCCTTCGCCGCCGCGACCGGATTCACGAGCGGGGCGTGCACGGTCGCGAAGACCGTGATGCGCGTGGTCAGCGCGCTGATCGCGGTACACCACGTCAGGGTCTCGAACGTCGTGCCCTGTGAGTTCGTCTGCCCGCCGTAGCCCTTCCAGCGCGCGATCGGGAGCAAGAAATCCAGCCCTGCGGCGTCGGCCATCTCGGCCAGCGCGACGTTATCGGCCCAACTCGCCGACCAGCGTTCCGGCACGACCGTGAGCAGCCGGCCCGACGAGGCGTTCACGCTGAACAGGCCGAGTTTCATTTGATTCGCCGTGAACATCTCTTGGCGCGCTTTTAAACTGCGATTCATGCCGGCACCGTCGCCGCATCGGCGTTCGGGAGCGGCTGCTTCATACGCGCGATCTCGGGCAGTCCGAGCAGCAGAATCTCGGCGGCGGCGCTCGCGGTGAAAGCGGCTTCTTCGCCGCTTTCAAGATAGACGGCCGTCAAGCGCCGGAACGGCTCGCCCGCGACGCTGCCCGCACCCGCGAGCACGAGGTAGATGCCGCGCCCGCTCGCGCGCAGCGTCGCACCCGGATCGAGTCTATAGCTCGCGCTACGCATCGCGCAATCGGTGAACGTACCGTAGGACTTCTCGTCCACGCCCGGCGCGCCGTCGAGCGGCAGCCAACGGTAGTTGTTGGTATCCATCAGCAGCGGATCGGCGTACTGCGGCCGCACGGTCGTCATCGGACGCTTGTTGATATATTCGTAGGTGGCCTGAAAACTATCGAGCGCCTTCTTCCCCGCGACGCCCTCGTTGCGATAGAACACGCCGCCCTCGAAGCGCCCGAACGCCTTCATCTCCTCGGCCGCCGCTCTGACTTGCGGGTTCGAGAGAAAGCCCGAACCGCTCGGACCGCCGAATTGCGCGACGACCGTGACGTTCGGCGCATCCGAACTCTGCGGACCGTAGTACGCGCCTTCCGGAAAATAGCCGAGCACGCCGGCCTTCATCGTGCCGTCCTTGTCGAAGCCGCACTCGCCTTCGAGCTGATAGCGCCACTGATCGAACGGGTGCGTGTGCCGCGGTGAAAAGAAATCGCCGACTTGATAGTAGAGCCCGAAGATGAAGTTGCCGGGCGACCCTTCCTCGCCGGTGAGGAGGATCTGCCGGCTGAGGATGCCGGCGCGTATCGGCGAGAGGCCCTCGACGATCGGCACGGTGTCGCCCTGAACGATCTTCATGCTGTTGCTCTCACTTTCGTGCGTAGGCCCATGCGCTCGAGGCGCGGCAGCACCTCGGCCCGGAAGTACGGCAGCTCGTCGAGATAGTTGACGAAATTCAGCGCCATCCCGCTCAAACCGGCGAAGTGCAGGTCGGCCAGCTGACGCGCGACCGAATCCGGATCGCCGATCATATTCCGGCCGACGACGCCTTTGATCCAGCGCTCGCGTTCGATCTCGAAATCGGCGCGTTCCATCGCGCCGGGCGCGATGCTCTTCTTCGAGGTTGCGCGACGGTTCAGCCGCAGCTCGACGCCCTCCCAGTCGGCGTTCTCGATCGCGGCGTAGTGGAAGTATTCCTCGGCTTCTTCCTGCGTCGGGCGGCAGACCACGATGCCGTCGGAGAACACGTCGAGCTCGCGGCCGTACGAACGCGCCTCACGCTTGAACGTTTCGACCTTGCCCGCGACCTCGTCGAACGTCATCATTCCGGTGCTGGTGAAGAACGCATCGCAGTTCGTGATCGCGTACACGCGGCCGGCCGGCGACGTCCCGGCGTTCATCATCAAGGGCCGCTCGGCACCGATCAGCTTCGGGTTGCCTTCGACGTTTTTCATGTGCAGAAATTTGCCGTCGAAGTCGAACTCGTCGGTTTCGGTCCAGATGCGCTTGACGACATCGATCCATTCTTGCGCGTACGGGTAGCGATCGGCCTCGGGACGTTGCGGCACGCCGAACATACCGAACTCGTCCTCGTTCCAACCGACGACGATGTTCAAGCCGACTCGGCCCTGCCCGACGTGATCGGCCGTTACCAGCATCTTCGCCGCGGCGATCGGGTTGACGAGCGGCACGTGCACGGTCGCGAAGACGGTGATGTTTTTGGTCAGCGCCAGGATCCCGGTCGCCCACGTCAGCGTCTCGAACGTCGAGCACTGAAAGTTCGTCTCGCCGGGGTAGCCCTTCCAACGCGCGATCGGGAGCAAGAAATCGATGCCCGCGTCGTCGCACATCCGGGAGAGCTTGACGTTGTCTTCCCAGCTCCCCGACCAGCGCTCCGGAACCTTCGTCATCAAGCGCGCGCCCGATGCGTTCTGACAGAACAATCCCAATTTGAGCTTGTTCGCCGTGTACATCCCGCGCCGCGCGTCAAAGGTGGTCATCGTGTCCGTCATGCTCAACTCTCCGCCGCACCCTTTGGCCCAGCGCGGGGCAAACGCCTACCGGCGCGCGTCAGTGCGTGTGGGTGAAATTGCCGAGCGCGATGCCGAGGTCGCCGATGCGCCGCAGCGCCTCGCGCATGCCGAGCGGCTCGGCGGGCCGGCCGACGCATGCGAAATAGACGTCGGGATCGATATTGAGCGTGCGCGTTTGCACGAGCGCGGGCCGGTAGCGCGTCAGGAACGCCTCCGTCGCCTCGACCTCGGCACGCTCGTCGGTCACCCCCGGATGCGTGAGCAGGTTGAGCGAGACGCGCAGGCCCGCGTCGACGGCCAGGGCGACGCTTTCGAGCACGTCGTCGAGCGCGTAGCCGGCCGGACGATAGTATGCTGCGTAGACCTCAGGCCGAAATGAGTTCAGGCTAATTCGCACCGCTTGGAGCCCGGCGTCGATCAGCCGCCGCAACGTTTTGGGCAACGAGCCGTTGGTGTTGAGGTTGAGCGTGCCGTTGGCTTGCCGCGCGCGAATGCGTTCGATCGCCGCGGCGATCGCGGTCCCCCGCAACATCGGTTCGCCCTCGCAGCCCTGGCCGAACGAGACGATGCCGTCGTCGACCCGCTCGAGGTGGTGGATGCCGATGCGCGCGAGATCGTCGATGTCGGGCTCGAACGCGATGCGCGTCTGCGGCGCGGGCACGCCGCTCGCGCCGTCCTGCTCCGAGATGCAGCCCACGCAAGCCGCGTTGCATTTCGGGGCGACCGGAACCGCCGCTTCGCCGCGTTCGAGAAACGCGTTCTGAGCCGTGAAGCACCCGTACTCGCGCGCGCACACGCCGAGCTGCGCCAACGTGCGGTTCCGCGGATCGGCGGCGAGCCGCCGCGCCACGATGCCTTCGAGCTCGCCCGCACCGAAGCGGCGCGGCTCCCAATCCTCGCTCTCGTCGGTCCGCATCGCGGCCACGGCGAGTTCGTCGTCGCGCACGCAGACGAACGTATAACCGAAGAGCGGCAGCGGCGGCGCGCCGGGCTTGCGCGAGAACGCCGGCAACAACGTGCGCGTAAACCCGGCCGGGAGCAGGACGCCCAGCGCCGTGCGCCGCGGTGCCGTCGCGCCGCCGGCGAGCGTGGGCGAGCGGCCGGGCAACATCGAGACGATCGCGCCGGGCGGCAGCGGGATCAGGTCGTCGTCCCGCACGGCGCGCACGATGCCGCCGTCGGCGAGCGGCGTTTTCGCCGCGTCGAAGAAAACGCGCCCGCGCGCGTCGCTGTACGCTAAGCCCGCGCGCATCAGCCGAAGGTCGAGGCGAACTCGACGACCGCGTCGCCGATCAAGGTCGCGCGCTCGCCGGGTGTCCACTCGACGCGCAGCGTCCCGCCGGGAACCTCGAGCGTCACCGGCGAGCGAAACCCGTGCTCGGCGATCGCCACCGCCGCGCACGCGACCGCACCGGTGCCGCACGCCGCGGTCGCCCCCGCGCCGCGCTCCCAGTGCAGCACGCGCAAGCGCTCGCCGTCGACCTGGACGACGTGCACGTTCGTCCCCTGCGGGTAGCGCGGGTCGCGTTCGATGCGCGGTCCGAGCGCGCGGATGTCGATCGCGGCAAGATCGTCGACGAAGATCACCACGTGCGGGTTGCCGAGGTCGACCGGCGTCGCCCGATACCCCGCGACGACGTGCGGCGCAGCGAGGCGCGGTACGCCCATCACCTCGGAGACGAGATACGGATCGCGCCCCAGCACGCGGGTTGCAATCGGTCCGGCAAGGGTCTCGATCAGCGCTTCGGAGCGCCCATCGCGTTCGTCGAGAAAGCGGGCCAGGCAGCGAATGCCGTTGCCGCACATCTCGGCCTCACTACCGTCGGCGTTGATCACGCGCATCCGCACGTCGGCGTTCGTCGAGGGCAAGGCGAGCAGCAGCCCGTCGGCGCCGAGGCCACCCGCCGGGTCGCACACGCGCCGGGCGAAGGCGACCGGGTCGTCGAGCGTTGTCGTGCGCCCGTCCACGATCACGAATTCGTTGTGCGTCCCGTTCATCTTCACGACGGGCACCGCGGCGTTCATGACGGCGAGATCGCCTCGTCGGGAACCAGCGGCGCCACGAGCGGCCCCTGCGGCGAAATCGTCGATACGGCGTGCTTGTAGATCAGATGCGTCTTGTGCTCGAACTCCAGCACGATCGTGAACGGATCGAAACCGCGCACGATTCCGCGCAGCTGAAAGCCGTTGACCAGGTAGACGACGACCGGCACGCCTTGGCGTTTCACTTCGGCCAGGTACACGTCTTGGATCGGCGCTTGCCGCATGCTCATCTCCGGCTGTTACGCCCAGCCCAAGCGTTCTCTTGCCGCGGCTTCGCAGTCTGCGGCCGAGACGCGCACGACGCCGGGTTCGCTGCGGAACCACGTCGCCTGGCGTTTAGCGTAACGCCGCGTGACGCGGATCAGTTGCGTCCGCAGTTCCGCCGCCGTCGCCCAGCCCGCCGCGTACGCCAATGCGTCGCGGTAGCCGACCGCGTCGGCGGCCACGGCAGCGGCGCCGACGCGCTCCGCTTCCTCGACCAAGCCGGCGGCGAGCATGGCGTCGACCCGGCGCTCGATGCGCGCGAGCAAGGCCGCCGGATCGGTCTCCAGCACGAGCTTGACGAACGGAATTCCGGCCGCGCGCAACGCCGGCAGCGGTTCGCGCGCGGCCGGTACGCCGGCGCGAGCCGCGAGCGCGATCTCGAGCGCGCGCGCGATCCGGTACGGATCGTTCCGCGCGATCGTCGCCGCGCGCTGCGGCGCGAGCGCCGCGAGCCAATCCGCCAGCACCTCCGGCGGGTGGATCCGCGCCTCGGCCGCCAAGCGCGCGCGCAACGCAGGATCGTAGGCTGCGTCGAGCGCGACGTCGCCGGCCAGCGCGCGCAGGTAGAAGCCCGTGCCGCCGGCGACGATCGCGCGTTTACCGCGCGCGGCGATCGCGTCGATCGCGCGCCGGGCGTCGTGCACGAAGCGCGCCGCCGAATAGCGCTCGTGCGGATCGAGAAAACCGATCAGGTGGTGCGGCACGCGCGCGAGTTGTGCCGCGCTGGGCGCGGCCGTGCCGATCGGCATCCCGCGGTAGATCTGGCGCGAATCGGCCCCGACGATCTCGGCGTCGAAGCGCTCGGCCAGCGCGATCGCGAGGTCGGTCTTGCCGCTCGCCGTCGGCCCGGCGAGAATCAACACGCCGCGGTCGCGGGCCTCCATCAGATCCGCTTGAACAGCCGCGCGATCGCGTCCGGTTCGAGCCGCACGATCGTCGGACGGCCGTGCGGGCAGTGCATCGGATTGGCGCAGCGCTGGAGCCGTTCGACCAGCGTCGTCATCTCGTCGAGCGCGAGCGGGTCGCCGGCACGCGCGACGGAGTGACAGGCCAGCGACGCCCAGACCGCGTGGCGCGCGTCGAGCTCGGGCGCGTCGTCGCTCAAGCATTCCAAAAAATCCGCGACGTCGAAGCCGCGCGTGCGGCCGGCGTGTGTCGTATGCGCGGGCGTCGCGACGATGCGGTACGCGTGCTCGCCGAACGGCTCGACGACCAGCCCCGACGCAACCAGCGCCGCGCGCGTCGCCTCGAGCGCGCGCTCCTGATCGGGGCGGACTTCGAACGTATAGGGCACGAGCAACGGCTCGCCCGGTGCGGCCCGCTCGGCGTTGGCCGCGAGCTCTTCGTAGACGATGCGTTCGTGCGCGGCATGCTGATCGATCAGCACGACCGCATCGCCGTCGGTCGCGAGCACGAACGTTCGATCGACTTGCGCGAGCACGCGCAGTGCCGGTGCGACGACATCGCGCGCGACGAGCGTCCCGCTCCAGGCCGCGCTTTCCGCGCCGCCGGAAAAGACGGCGGCACCGGGCGCCGGCGAGAACGCGACCGCGCGCTCGAGCCGCGCGGTCGCCGCGGCCCGCAACGCGGCCCCCATCGCATCGCGCGCGACGGCGTTGACCCGTTCGCCGAAGCGCAGGCGCACGTCGCTTTTGGTCGGATGGACGTTGGGATCGACCTCGTCGGGTGCGACGTCGACGAACAGCACGCCGTACGGATGCCGGCCCGTCATCGCGAACGTCCGGTAGGCGCCGGACCACGCACCCGAGAGCGCCGTCGAGCGCAACAAACGGCCGTTGACGAACAGCACTTGCAGCCGGCGATCGGGCCGGTCGTCGCCAGGCGGGCTAATCCAGCCCGAAACCGCGATGCGCTCGCGCTCGCCCGCGACCGGCAGCATGCCGGCGGCCGGCGTACCGAAGAGATGCCGCAGGCGCGGGAACGGATCCCCGTCGGGCGCAAATGCAAACATCTGCCGCCCATCGTGCTCGAGCGTGAAACCGACCTGCGGATACGCGAGCGCCATCGTCGCGAGCCACTGCGCGATGCGGGCGAACTCCGCGCCCGGCGAGCGCAGGTACTCGCGCCGCGCCGGAACGCCGGCGAAGAGGTCGCGCACCACGACGCGCGTGCCGAGCGGACCGGGCGCGGGCTGCGGCGGACCGATCTCTTCGCCGTAGGCATCGACGGCGGTGGCGATCTCGGCACCCGCAACGCGCGAGATCAGGGTTGTGCGGGCGACGGCTGCCACCGAGGCCAACCCCTCGCCGCGAAAGCCGAGCGTCCGCACGCGGGTCAGCCCGCCGAAGTCCGGCAATTTACTCGTCGCATGGCGTAACAGCGCCGCCGGCACCTCGTGCGCGGGGATCCCGGCGCCGTCATCGGCGACCTCGATTTCGGCCAGTCCCCCGCCTCGCACGCGCACCGCGACACGCTGCGCGCCCGCGTCCAGGGCGTTTTCGACGAGCTCCTTCACAATTGAGGCCGGCCGTTCGATCACCTCGCCCGCCGCGATCTGCCCGATCGTTACCGGGTCGAGGAGCCGTATCGCCATCGCGGGAGCTTCGCCGTATCGTTACTCTTCCTTGGCAGTAAGGGCTCCCGCACGTGAGGAAACCAAGAAGCTCCGTTCCTTCACTGACAGGACGCTCCCAGCGCTTTGATCACCTCGCACGACGAGTCCGGTCCCCACATCCCGGACTTTGATAAAGACGCCCAAGCGGTCGCCGCTTACGACGACGCGCGCGTTCGCTATGAGCGCCGGGAAGCGACCGACGCGGAATCCCGCACCCGTTCGTCCTTCGAAAAGAAGCGCGAAGTTATCCGGGCCGAGATCGCGGTCGCCGCATCGCTGCTCGAAGAGCGCAAGATCAAAGCCGAGCGCGCCCTCAAGACGTACGCCGTGCGCTACCCGAAGCGGATCGAGCGCAATAAGCCGGTCCGACCGTCGTTCTGGGAACAGTTGTTCAGCTTCGGCGGCGCCGGACGCCTCTACAACCGCGCCGTCGAAAGCGCCGCCGAAGCGCTCCAGGCGCAGTCGCTGCGCCGCCGCAAGGAGCACGACGAAGAGGAGCTCGAGCAACAGCTCAAACGCGCGCTCTACCTCCAAGAAGAGGCGATCAAGAAAAAGATCGAGTCGCCGGAAGGCATCGAGACCTTCCACGCCCGGCCCGGCGTGGCGGTGCTTTGGAAGCGCTATCAAGAGATCAAGGCCGAGCGCGCGCACTACGCGGTCCGGCTCGAACGCGGCGAAGTTCCGCCCGACGAACAGCGCGACCGCGAGTTCGCCGAGCGCAAAGTCGTGCAGCTGGAAGTCCCCTTCTCCGGCGTGACGATCATCCGCATCGTCCACTACGGACAGATGATGTACTTCCTGATGCGCGATCTCGAACGCAAGCTGTATCATCTCGCCTACGACCCGCGCCTCGAACCGCTGATCGATAACGTCCTCGACACCTACCGGCTCGCCGACGCCTACGAAGTCCGGCTCAGCCGCGGCGCCGACGGGCGTCCGATGAGCGTCGCCGATCATTACGCGACCGTGTTCAAGGACGAAGAGATCGCGAAGCTCGAGCACCGCAAGGCCCGCACCGCGCTGCGCGCGCTACGCACCGAGCTGCCGCCGATCATGGCGATCGACGCGGCCGAATCGCAATTGATCGAACTGCTCGCGAACTTCGCCCGCACGCTCGGCCCGGGCGCGATGTCCAACCTGCAAAACAACATCCCGCCGGTGCTCGACGCGGTCGGCCAATCCGCCGACGCGCCGGAAAGCGCCGGCTAGCCGGGCCGAGCCAGGTCGAACAGCAACGGCTGTTCGCGGATCTCCGGTTTGGCGAGCTTCCCGCGCAGCGGCACTTGCGTTTCGAGCGTCGGACGGCCGCTCAGCGCGTCGCTGATCTCGCGCGCGCGAGCGATCACCGTCGGCGGCAACCCCGCCATGCGCGCGACCTCGATGCCGAACGAGCGCGAACTCGATCCCGGCAAGACGCGATGCGAGAAGACCGGCGCGCCGCCGCGAGCGGTGTTCTCGACGGCCGTGATGTGGAAATTTGCGACCAGCCGCCAACGTTCGGCCAGCGCGACCAGTTCGTGGAAATGGGTCGCGAACAGCGTCATCGGACCGCGCGACTCGCGCTCGAGTAAGAACTCCGAGATCGCCTGCGCGATCGCCAGCCCGTCGATCGTTCCGGTGCCGCGCCCGACTTCGTCGATCAGCAGAAAGCTGCGATTGGTCGCGCGGCGCAAGATCGCCGCCGTCTCGGCCATCTCGACGTAGAACGTCGACTGCCCCGAAGCCAGATCGTCGCCCGCGCCGATGCGCGTGAAGATGCGATCCACCACGCCCAGCCGCGCGCTGCGCGCCGGCACGAACGAGCCGATTTGGGCCAGGATCACCAACAGTGCGGCCTGGCGCAGATACGTCGATTTGCCGCCCATGTTGGGTCCGGTGAGCACGACGAAGCGCGTCCCATCTTCGTTCAGGTGCAGATCGTTGGGCACGAACGACGAGCCCAGCAGCGCCTCGACGACCGGGTGGCGCCCGTCGACGACGTCGATCGCCGAGCCCTCGACGAATTCCGGCCGCACGTAGCCGCGCTCCGACGCCACCTGGGCCAGTGAGGCGAAGGCATCGACGTGCGCCAGCGCGTCGGCCGCGGCGAGCAGATCGTCGACGCGGGCCGCGAGCCGTTCGAGCAGCGCCGCGTAGAGTTCGTTTTCCAGCCGTAGCTGCCGGGCTTGCGCGCCGGCGATCGCGGCATCGAGCTCGCGCAGCTCGGGCGTGACATAGCGCTCGGCGTTGGCCAGCGTCTGACGGCGCACGTAATCGGCCGGAACGCTCGCCGTCTGCGCCTTCCCGATCTCGATCGCGTAGCCGAAGGCCGACGCGTACTTGACCTTCAGGCTCTTGATGCCGCTGCGTTCGCGTTCGCGCTCCTCGAGCGCGCCGAGCCGCGCACGCGCGTCGCCGCGCAGCGCCACGCACTCGGTGAGATCGGCCGACGCCTCGGGCCGGATCACACCGCCGTCGGCGAGCGTCGCCGGCAACTCGTCGTTGAGGGTCGCGGCGAGATCGGACCGCAGCTCGTCGAATCCGCCGAGCGCCCCGCGCACCGTCGTCATGAGCACGGGCAGGTCCGAGGCACTCAGCGCGTCGACCAGCGGATCGAGCAGTGCCAAGGTCCGGCGCAACGATCCGAGGTCGCGCGGCAGCGCGCGCCGGAAGCGGATCTTCTGCGCGATGCGCTCGAGGTCGAAGCACGCGTGCAGCACGCCCGCGATCGCCGCGCGGCGCGCGCCGTCGTTCACGAAGCGCTCGACGCAGTCGGCGCGCGCCGCGATCGCGCCGGCGTCGATCAACGGCGCGGACAGCCAACGCGCGAGCAGCCGCGAACCCATCGCCGTCCGCGTGCGATCGATCGTCGCCAGCAACGTCGCCTTGGGATTGCTCCCCAGCGCCCGGTGCAGTTCGAGATGCTTGCGCGTGTTGGCGTCGAGCGCGAGGAACGCGTTCTGCAAATAGTAGCGCGGCGGACGGAACGCCTCGCCCGCGCTCTGCGGCACGCCGACCCGGCGCACGAACGCCGCCAGCGCGTCCAAGGTGCGGCGCATCGCGAGCGACTCGTCGTGCGAGAACCCGTCGATCGGCGCGACCGTCGCGGGCACGACCGCGAGCGGCGGCGTGACGACGCGCGTCGCGGCGTTCTCGAGCGCGCGCTCGAGCGCGGCGCGCGCGTCGCCCGGCAAGTCGGCGACGAGTTCGGCCGGATCGAGCCGGGCGATCTCGGCCAGCGCGTCGTCGAAAGCCGATTCGCCCGTAAACGCGGTCGCCATCACGTAGCCGGTCGAAACGTCCGCGTGGGCGAGCGCGACGACGTCGTCGAGGTGCGCGATCGCGGCGAGATAGGTGTGCGCGCCCGGTTCGAGCATCTGCTCTTCGATCACGGTGCCGGGCGTCACGACGCGCACGACGTCGCGCCGCACGAGCTTATTGGGGATCGGCGCTTCGAGTTGCTCGGCCAGCGCCACCACCCGCCGCTGAAGCACGAGCTTGGCGAGATAGCCGTCGAGCGCGTGGTGCGGCACGCCGGCCATCGCGATCTTCTTCCCGCCGCCGGCGTCCTTCGAGGTCAGCGCGATCTGCAGCGCGCGCGCGATCGTCTCCGCATCGTCGCCATAGGCTTCGTAGAAGTCGCCGACGCGCGAGAGCAGGATCGCATCGGGATGCTTGGCTTTCATCCCGAAATACTGCTCGAGCATCGGCGACCATTGGACCGTCATACGAGCGAGATGACCGGCGCCTCGAGCGGACGCGCGCTACCGTCCCAGGCCGCCGCGCGGCCGACGGCGGTGCCCGCGACGCCCCACACTGCGGCGCGCTCGACACGCACGTCGATCCACGGTTCGGCCGTGTTGGGAGCGTCTTCCACCAGCGGAAAATGCACGGTCACGTTATCGGTCGTCTTGGCCGCGAGGCGCGTGGGATCTTTGCGCGAGACCCCGTGGATCAGCGCGCGCACCGTCGTCCCGAGTTTGCGGTCGTGGTAGGCCCGCACACATGCATCCTGCACTGCGACCAAGCGCGCGAAGCGCTCGCGCGCCACCTCCGGCGCGACCGGTTCCCAGTGCGCGGCCGGCGTGCCGCGGCGCGGCGAGTAGACGAACATGTAGGCCTGCGCGAACATCCCCGTCGCGCAGAGGTCGAGCGTCTGCGCGAAATCGGCTTCGGTTTCGCCCGGAAAGCCGACGATGATATCGGTCGTGATCGCCCAGCCGGGATTGTAGCTCAGGAACATCGCGATCCGTTCGCGGAACTGCTCGACGGTGTACTTGCGGTTCATCCGGCGCAGCATCGCGTTCGAGCCCGACTGCACCGCGAGGTGAAAGCGCGGGTTCATCTGCGGCAAGGTCGCGACGGTGCGCGCGAGTTTCTCGACCAGATCCTTCGGATGCGAGGACACGAACGCGATCCGCTCGACGCCCGCGAGCGCCGCGACCTCTTCGAGCAAATCGGCGAAATCCGCGCCGCTGGCCGGTTCGCGATACGCGTTGACCGTCTGGCCGACGAGCATGATCTCGCGCGCGCCGGCGGCGACTTTGCGCCGCACCTCGGCCAGGATCTCGTCCATCGGACGGTGATCGAAGCGGCCGCGCACGTGCGGGACGATGCAGAACGTGCAGTAGTACGAACAGCCGCGCTGCACGTTGACGAACGCCCGCAGCGCGTCGTACGGCCCGGCGATGCCGTCGCTCGTGCCGCCGATGATCGTCTCGAGTTCGCGCTGCGCGGTCGCGCCGTCATCGGCGAACTCCGGGCGCCAAGCTTCGAGCTGGTCGCCGAGCGCGCGCAGATCGCGCGTGCCGAAGATGCCGTCGGCGTGCGGCACGAGCCCGGCCATCCGGTCGCGGTCCTGTTCGGCGAGGCAACCGGCGACGACGACGCGCACCGAGGGGTCGGCGTCCTTGATCGCCTTCCAGTGGCTGAGCCGGCCGTAGGCGCGCTTTTCGGCATTATCGCGCACGGTACACGTGTTGAGCACGAGCACGGAGGCGTCTTCGGGACGCTCGGCCAGGCCATAGCCGGCTCCGGTCGCGCGCCGCACGATGTACTGCGAATCGGCCTCGTTCATCTGACAGCCGTGCGTCTCGATATAGATCGTCGCCATATTACGCCGGATGGGCGACCGGAGGACGGACGCCGACCCCGAACCAGCAGAAAGCCATGACCGAAGTCCCTTTCGACGGCGCCGACATCGCGCATGCCTATCCGGAACTCGTTTCTCCCGAACCGCTCGAGGGACGCGTGCGCCCGTCCACCGTCGCGATCGTCGGCCGCCCCAACGTCGGCAAGAGCGCGCTCTTCAACCGCCTGATCGGCCAGCGCCTCGCGATCGTCGAGGACACGCCGGGCGTGACCCGCGACCGGCTCTACGCCCTGGCCGAATGGCGTGGCCGGACGTTTACGTTCGTCGACACCGGCGGCATCGAGTTCGATGTCGATCCCAACGACGCGATCGCGTTCGGCACCCGCGAGCAAGCGGAAAACGCGGCGCGCGATGCCGACTTGATCGTCTTCGTGGTCGACGCGCAGGACGGGCTCAACCCGGTCGATATCGACGTCGCGGCGATTCTGCGCCGCACCAGGCATCCGGTGCTGCTCGTTGCCAACAAAACCGAATCGCCGAGCGCCCTGGCCTCGGTGTACGGCGAGTTCGCCGCGCTCGGTTTCGGCGAGCCGTTCGCGGTCTCGGCGATCCACGGCGAGGGCACGGGCGATTTGCTCGACGCGATCGTCGAGCGGCTGCCGCCCGAAGGCGACGCGCCCGAACCGTCGACCGAACTGGCGCTGGCGCTGATCGGCCAACCCAACGTCGGCAAGTCGTCGTTGCTCAACGCGTTACTCGGCGAAGAGCGCACGATCGTCTCCGACGTGCCCGGCACGACCCGCGATTCGATCGACACCTTGCTGCCATGGGGCAACCGCATGTTGCGCCTGATCGATACCGCCGGCGTGCGCAAACGCGCCGACAAGCACGGCGCGATCGAATACTACAGCAGCCTGCGTTCGCTGCGCGCGATCTCGCGCTGCGACATCGTGATCTTGCTGGTCGATGCGATGAAAGGCCCGCAGAACGCGGACCGGCGGCTGGCCGGCATCGCGCTCGAAGAACGCAAAGGGCTGATCATCGTCGGCAACAAGTACGATCTCGTGCGCGAACTGGGCGAGTTCAGCCAAAACGAACTGGTCGAAGGCATTCACGAGCAGTTGCCGTTCGCGTCGTTCGCGCCGGTGACGTTTCTCTCGGCGCTCACCAAACGCCGGTTAGGCAGCCTGATGCCGGTCGTCAATACGGTGGCCGAGAACCTCGAGCGCCGCATTCCGACCGCGAAGCTCAACGCGATCGTGCAGGACGCCGTCATCGCGCACCCCGCGCCGATCACCGGCGACCGCGCGTTTCGAATCTTCTATTGCGCGCAGGTCGCGACGCATCCGCCGCTGTTCGTGTTCTCGTGCAACGAGCCGAAACTCGTGCAGCCGTCGTACAAGCGCTTCATCGAAAACGTGATCCGCTCGAACTTCGACTTCACCGGAGTGCCGCTGACGCTCGACTTCCGCGAACGTCCGCGCGACGACCAGCGGCGATGACCGTGGCCGCCGGCGCCGCGCTCGTCGTCGCGGCGTTCTTCATCGGCGCGATCCCGTTCGGGGTCGTCGTCTCGCGGCTGTTCTTCCGCCGCGATCTGCGCCGGGCCGGCAGCGGCAACATCGGCGCGGCCAACGCGCTGCGCACCTTGGGCAAGCGCGGTGCGATCGCCGTCCTGATCCTCGACGCCCTCAAGGGCGCGCTCCCGGCGCTGGCCGGCGAAGCGCTGGGCGGCCCGGTCCTGGCCGCGGCCGCGGCCTTCGCGGCGGTCGCCGGGCACTGTTTCTCGCCGTTCCTCGGCTTTCGCGGCGGCAAGGGCGTGGCAACGAATTTCGGCGCGATCTGCGCCTTGGGGCTGCCGGCCGGCGCTGCGTTTGCCGCGATTTGGATCGCGGTCGTCCTGCTGACCGGCTACTCGTCGGCCGGCTCGCTGCTGGCCAGCCTCGCGATGATCGGCGTCCTGTGGCCGCTGGCGGGGCCCGCGGGCAGCGCCTACGGCCTGGCCTCGGCGCTCCTGATCGTCGTGATGCACCGCGAGAACATCGCCCGGCTGCGCGCGGGCACCGAGTCCAAGCTGCCGCTCTTCGGGCGCGGCCGCACCCGCACCTAAACTAGCCCGGGAAGCGGCGGTGCAGCAGAACGACGCTGCGCTGCTCGTCGATCAGCCGCAGCTTTCCGTCGGCGCTGCGCGTCGCGCCGTCCACGATCAGCGTCCGCAGCGCGCGCACGGAGAGACGCGGATTCAACGCTAGGAGCTTGCCCGCGAGACCGGCGACGGCGGGAGCCGCCATCGACGTGCCCGACAGCGCGACATAATAGCCGCCCGGAAGTTTGCTCGGCACGTGCAGCCCGTTCGCATACACCGCCACGGTCGGACCGTAGCTGGTGAAGCTGGTCGGATCGCCCGCTTTGTCCACCGCGCCGACAACCAGCACGTTGGGGTTCGTGAACGACGACGGAACGTCGCCGCCGAAGGTCGCGCTGTGGTTGTCGTTGCCGGCGGAAATCACGTAGAGCGTGCGCGGCGTCGTGGCGATGGTCCGTTGCACCGCCGTGCGCCAGATGCCGTAGAGGCGCTGGGCGAGGGCCTTGCGTGCCGCAGAATCGGCGATCGTCGTCCGCGTCGCAATCCATTGCTCGAACTCGCTGACCGTGTCGCCCCAACTGCAGTTGACGACGCGGACGTGGTTGGCGCGCACGTACGCGCCGACGCGCGCAAAGTTCGCCGCCATGCGCTTCGCCCAAGCAACGCTCGGAGCGAACGGCAACTGGCCGTCGAGCTCGTCGTCGAAGCGCAGCACCACGAGGCGGGCGCCGGCGTTCCCACGCGCCGCGATCCCGGCCACGTGCGAACCGTGCACGTACTCGCCGGTCTCGTCCAGATCGCGATCGAAAGCCGCCGTCTGGTCCGGCGTGAGCGAACGACGGTAGGCGATGAAGGCCGCGGCATCCGGCGTATCCGCACCGATCTGCAAATCGGTGGCCCCGGCCATCCGGCGTGCCAAGGTGGGGTAGCGCGCGGCCAAAGCAGCGGGAAGCCGCAAGAGGTCGCCCGTCGACCGCTTGCCGTCGGGGTCGAACGCGAGCCCGTGCCGGCCGGCGCCGTCGACGAACATCCGGCCCGGGTAATCACGCGGATCGACACCGCTGTCCCAGATGCCGATCGCGACCGGCGCGCGCACCTTCGCAGCCGGGAGCGTGACCTCGCGCGCCGCCCAGATATCGGGCTTCACCACCGAGTGCGCGGCGATATAGGCGCGCAGAATCGGCACGTCGGCGGCGATGTACGGCAAGGCGACGAGCAGGAACGCGCGCGTCTGCACGAGCGCGCGGGCCGAAGCGCCGTCGAGGTTCCCGCTTTTCGCCCAAATCGGATCGAGCGCGTGGATGACATCGCCGACGACCCCATCGCGCGTGATCGACTGCTCGCCGCCGTAGCTGCCCTTGATGTACGCTTGCACGAGGCCCCAAGGTAGCGCGTCGACGGCTGCCCGGTCGGCGGCGGCGAACGCCGCATCGACGCCGTTCGGGCCCGCCGCTTGCGCAGCGAGGATCGCCAGCGGAATCCGGCCGTCGAGCAGCTTGCGCGCGGCCTTCGGCTCGTTTGCCCGAATCGCCGCGATCGTCGCGCGCACGCCGGCCGCGTCCCCGGCAAGCTGCCGGACGGCGAGCCGCGCCGAGAGATACTCCGCCAGCACGCCCGGATCGCGGATGTCGTCGCCGTTCAGCACCGCGTCGACGTCTTTGCCCACGGCGGCGGCCAGCGGCGCAAATGCCGCGGCGTCGCCCGTCAGCAGCACGGAGGGCGCCGCGGCCAGCGGATAGGCCACGCGCGGAAGCTGGGACTCGTCGGTAATGACGGCTTTCGGCGCAGCGGTCTGCGCGCCGGCCGGGAGCGGCGCGAGCAGCGCGGCGACGGCGAGGGCGGCGACGAGGCGAAGCATCAGCCCATCGACTACTCGCTCACCGCTCGGCGGCCCTCCGCCCAGGCCTCGCGGGGTTCACGGGCAAAGTCGGGGGGCGGCATGATATCTTCCAATGACTTCCGCAACGGCGTCACCATCGTGATCGACGGCCAGCTCTGGACCGTGATCGAGTTCCTCCACGTCAAGCCCGGCAAAGGCTCGGCCTTCGTGCGGACCCGCCTCAAGAACGTCAAGACCGGCTCGACCGTCGAGCGGACGTTCCGGGCGGGCGAAAAGCTCGAACGCGCCACGGTCGACAACCGCGACATGCAGATGCTCTATAACGATGCCGACGGCTACCACTTCATGGACACCGAGAGCTACGAGAACATGACCCTGCAGCGCGAGCTGATCGGCGACCCGGCCGATTTCCTCAAGGACGGGATGCGCGTAGCGGTCCAGTTCCACGACGGCACGCCGATCGGCGTCGACCTCGCGGCCCACGTCGAGCTCAAGGTCGAGGAAACCGATCCCGGCTTCAAGGGTGATACCGCGACCGGGACGACGAAACCGGCGAAACTGGAGACGGGCGCGACCGTCCAGGTGCCGCTGTTCGTCAATCCGGGCGACCTCATCCGCATCGATACGCGCGACCGGCGCTATATCGGCCGCGTCCAAAACTAGCCGGCACATCCACGGGGGGTACCGATGAAGCTGCCGACGATCAAGATTCGCCGCCTGAAGATTATCGGCATCGCGATGCTGCTCTCGGCGCTCGCCGCCGGGCTCGGAGTCGGCCTCTATTTTGCGCCTCCGACGTTCGCCTCGGTCAGCACGGTCGGCGACTTCGTCGCGATTAACGACGCGCTCTTCGCCGTGCGCGGCCAGAAGTGGGTGGTGAACCTGCTGCACCTGCCCGACAACGATCCGGCCAACGACAACATTCGCCTCGTCGCAATCGACGAGGCGTCGCTGCAGGACCCGCCGGCGGGCCTCGGCCGCGAACCGATCCCGCGTACCTATATCGGCGACCTGCTGCGGATGCTCGCCAAAGGCGGCGCCAAAGTGGTCGCTTTCGACCTTGAGTTCTTCGAGCATACACGCGACCCGAAGGAGGACGCGTCGTTCAAGGACGGCCTGCGCAAACAGGCCTCGGTGCTCGGGATGACCGTCGATGTCACAACCGGCGGGGCGATGTCGTTCGAGAAGCCGCCCGCAGACATCTTGGCACTGGTGCACGTCGGGTCGACCACGGTCGACAACCCCGGCGGCTGGCTCGTCGGCCAGCCGTATGTCATCACCTCGACGACGGCAGGCGGCGTACAGACGGTCTATCCGACCTTGGCGCTGGCGACGGCCTCGACGTGGCTGGGAGTGAAATACGCTCCGATCGACGACTGGCACGGGCGTCTCGGCGATACGATCGTGCCGCTCGACGGCCAGGGCAAACTGCTGATGCTGCCGTTCAACGTCGAAGAGCACGTCGATCAGGCCGAGAGCAACGGCCTGACCTCGCGCGCGGGCACGGCCGACCTCTCGATGCCGGCGATCCAGTCCGTCCCGATGGTCGACGCGCTCAAGTTCGACCCCGACACGATGAAGGGGTTCGCGCAAAACGAAGTGATCGTCGTCGGCTACACGGCGCAGGCCGCGGGCGACTTCATCCTCACCCCGAACGGCCGTTATCCCGGGGTGTTTTCGAACGTCCGCCTGATGGATCAGTTGATGAGCCACCGCTTCATCCACCGCATCCAGCCGTGGATCGACGTGGCGCTGATCGTGATCCTCGCGTTCGCCATCGGCTTCATCGTCACGCAGTTGCCCGCGACGCTCGGCGTCGCGCTGGCGGCCGGCGTGGCCTTGATCTACACGGCGTTCGCGGTCTGCTTCTACGCCTACACGTTGCATTGGATCGACCTGATCCACGTCGACGGCGCGATCATTCTCTCAGCGCTGTTCGTCGCGCTCTACCGGACGATCACGGAAGGCGCCGACAAGCGCGTCATCCGCGAGATGTTCGGCAAACACGTCAGCCCGGCGCTGGTCGACCGCATGCTCTCGCACGACGATCCGCTCAAGGCGCTCGATCTTTCGGGCAAACGCGCCAAGGTGACGATCTTCTACTCCGATATCCGCGGCTTCACGGCGATGTCGGAAAAGATGACGCCCGAACAGATCTACGGCCAGCTCAACGAGTACTTCGAAGAGATGTGCAAGATCGTGTTCGAGCACGGCGGCTACGTCGATAAGTTCATCGGCGACTGCTTGATGGCGGTGTTCTCCGCGCCCGATCCGCGACCGGGCAACATCGACGCGGTCGAAGCGGTCGAATCGGCGTTCCGCCAGCAAGAGCGGATCATCGAGATGATGGAGGTTTGGAAGGCCGAGGGCCGCCAGATCTTCACCGTCGGGATGGGGCTCAACACCGACGAGGTCGTGATGGGCAACCTCGGCTCGAGCGACCGTCTCAACTACACGGTGATCGGTGACGGCGTCAACACCGCGGCGCGCCTGTACAACGTCGCCAAGGGCGGCCAGACGATCATCAGCGAGCACACGTACAACGAAGTGAAGGACCACTTCATCGTGAACGAGCTCACGCCGGTGTCGGTCAAAGGCAAGGTCCTCCCGCTGCGCAATTTCGAAGTCGTCGGCCGCCTCAAACCCGGCGAACCGAACACCTCAAACCTGCTCGACCCCGAGAACCTCCCCGAAGCCTATACCGCCGACGCGCACTAGCCAACCCGGCTGCTGAGCGGAGCGCAAGCTCCAAGCTGCACGCTTTTAGTGAGCTTTGCGCCCGCTGTCATCCCGAGCGTAGCGCCGCAGCGCGAAGTCGAGGGACCGCCGCAATCATCGAGCTTGGTGGAACGCTGCGATCGCCGAGCTTGGTCGCGGTCCCTCGACTTCGCGCTGCGGCGCTACGCTCGGGATGACAGCGGGGCGCTCGGGATGACAGCGGGGCGCTCGGGATGACAGCGGGGCGCTCGGGATGACGGGCGGCCTTCGGGGGTTACCGCAAGAAGATGAGGCGCGCTCCCACGAATGCGAGCGCTAGTGCGAGCACGCGTAGGATGACCACGCCGCGCACGCGTGGGGCGAGCATCGCGCCGAGCGGCGCGCCGGCGACCGCGCCGCCGGCACCCGCGACGACGATCGGCCACGTCGCGCGGAAGTCGCCGTGAACGAGGTGCACGACCGTCGCGATACCGGCCGTCACGGCGAGCACGGCATGCGAGGTCGCGGTTGCGACGTGCGCGGGAAATCCCAACACCGTCGCTAAGAGCGGAACGTGGATGATCCCGCCGCCGATGCCGAGCACGCTCGACAAAAACCCCACCAGTACGCTGCCCGCGAAGCCGAGACGCGGATCGAACGACCACTCGTAACGCCGGCCGCTGCGGTCGACCAGCACGCGCTCGAACCAGCCCGTGCGTTCGCCTTCTTCGGCGCCGGCGGGCGCGCGGAACAGCCACACGGCAACGAGCACGAGCACGCCGCCGAAGATCGGATCGAAGAACGCGCGCGAGATATACGCGGATGCGAACGCGCCGAGGATCGAGCCCGGCACCGCCGCCAGCGTGTAGAGCGGGAAGGTAAACGGATCGACCCGCCCCTGACGCCAGTAGCTCAAGGCGCCGGTCGTCGCGTTGGCCGTCACCACGGCGAGCGAGCAGGCCGTGATCTGATCGGTCGTCCAGGCCGGCTCGAGCACGACCAGCAGCGGCACGATCAAGAAGCCGCCGCCCGCGCCGATCAGCGTGCCCAGGACGCCGATACCGAGTCCCGCCAGCGCCGCGATCGCTTCAACCACGCCGGTATGATACACCACGCATGAACGTTGTCGAGTTCGCCGAGCTGTTTTGCTGCGCGATCGCGGCCAGCGTCTTTGGTTCGGTCGTCGGCCTCGGCGGCGGGTTCGTCATGGTGCCCGTGCTGCGGGTCGCCTTCGGCATCGTCCCGACCATCGCCAGCGCGACCTCGCTGTTTCTCGTGTTTGCGAACACCGCGGCCGCGAGCGTCGGCTTCCTGCGCGACAAGCGCGTCGACGTTCGCCTGGGGCTGATGCTCGCCATCGGCGCGATCCCCGGCAGCATCCTCGGCGTCGCCGCCGTGCACCGCGTAACGGTCGCGCAATTCGACGCGGTCTACGGCTGCCTGCTCGTGATTCTCGCGATCGCGACCTTGCGCCGGCGCGGTATCGCGTCGCGCCCCATCGGCGAGCGGACGTTTCTGCACAGCCCGTGGGCGGCCATACCGGCGGGCTTCGTGATGGGCGTGTGTTCGAGCCTGTTCGGGGTCGGCGGCGGCATCATCGTCGTGCCGCTGATGCTGATCGCGGCGCGCATGCCGCCTCACATCGCGGCCGCGACCTCGTCGTTCGTGATCCTGCTCTCCGCGCCGGTCGGCCTCGTCACGCACGTCCTCGCCGGCGATGCGAGTTGGCTGCTCGTCGCGCCGCTGGTCCTCGGCGGGCTCGTCGGGGGTTCGATCGGCCCGACCGTCGCGCGCCGCATCTCATCGCCCCAACTGATCAACCTGCTCGTGGCCGCCTTCATTCTCGCCGCGATCGGCCTGGTGATCCGCCACCTCGTCTAGCGCTCCGTATCCGTTCGGCTGATCCGTTCGGAGGCTTACCGCGCCCCCGGCCCGGGTCTATGCTAGGGCCGTGATAGTACTCGAAATCGGGTTGCTTGCGGCGATCGCCATTTTCTTCGTCGCCATCGACCTCTACGTCCGGGGCTGCGAAAAGATATGACCCTCGAACTTTGGATCGGTCTGCTGCTCTCCGTGGCCGGCCTGGTCTACCTCGTCTACGCGATGCTGCGCCCGGAGCACTTCTGATGACCCTCGTCGGCTGGCTACAAAACCTGCTCTTGTTTTTGCTCGTCCTCGCGTGCGTGAAGCCGCTGGGCGGCTTCATGGCGCGCGTCTTCATGGGCGAGCGCACGTTCCTCTCACCGGTGCTCGCACCGGTCGAATCCGCAATCTACAAGCTCTGCCGGATCGATCCGGCACGCGAGATGGGCTGGAAATCTTACCTGCTCGCGGTGATGGGCTTCAGCGTCGTCGGCTTCGTCTATCTTTACGCGCTGCTGCGCACGCAGGCGTGGCTGCCGTTGAATCCGCAGGGGTTCGGCAACGTCGCCCCCGACCTCGCCTTCAACACGGCAATCAGCTTTCTCACCAACACCAACTGGCAGTTCTACTCCGGTGAGTCGACGCTGAGCTACCTCACGCAGATGGCGGGCCTCGCGTGGCACATGTTCGTTTCGGCCGGCGCCGGCATCGCGATCGCGGTCGCGGTGATCCGCGGCTTTGTGCGGACCGACAGCAAGGCGTTGGGCAATTTCTGGGTCGACATGACCCGCGCGACGCTCTACGTCCTCGTGCCGATCTCCGTCATCGGCGCCTTGGTGTTGCTCTTCCAGGGCGTGCCGCAAAACTTCGCGCCGTACCTCAACGTCAAGAACGCCGAGGGCTTCACTCAGGCGATCACCGGCGGCCCGATGGCGTCGATGGAAGTCATCAAGGAGCTGGGCACCAACGGCGGCGGCTTCGTCGGCGCCAACTCGATCTCGCCCAATGAAAACCCGACGCCCTTCACCGATCTGTTCGAGCTGTTCCTGATGCTCGTCATCCCGGCAGCGCTCACATACACCTACGGCCGGTTCGCGAAAGATCAGCGCCAAGGGTGGGTGCTCTTCATCGCGATGTCGCTGGTCTGGGCCGGCGGCGTCGTCACCGCCTATTGGGCCGAAGCGGCGGGCAATCCGATCGTGCACGCCATGGGCGTCCTCGGCGGCAACATGGAGGGCAAGGACGTCCGGTTCGGCATCGGTGCCTCGGCGCTCTGGGCCGTCACGACGACGGCGACCTCGTGCGGCGCCGTCAACGCCCAGCACGACTCGTTCATGCCGCTCGGCGGCCTGATCCCGATGCTCAACATCCAGCTCGGCGAAGACATCTTCGGCGGTGTCGGCGCAGGCCTCTACGGCATGCTCGAATTCGTCGTGCTGACGGTGTTCATCGCCGGCCTGATGGTCGGCCGCACGCCGGAGTATCTCGGCAAGAAGATCGAACGGCGCGAAGTGCAGTTCGCGATCCTCGCGCTGCTGGTCGTCCCGATCTTCACGCTGATTCCGACCGCGATCGCGTCCGTCGCGAAAGACGGTCTCGCGACGCTGAACAACAACGGCGCGCATGGGTTCTCCGAGATGCTCTATGCCTTCTCATCGGCGACCGGCAACAACGGCTCCGCGTTCGGCGGCCTGAGCGGCAACACGTTCTACGACTTCTGGACCGGCGTCTGCATGTTCTTCGGCCGTTTCGCCGAGATCGTCGCGGTCGTCGCCTTAGCGGGCGCTCTCGCGGGCAAGAAGTCGATCGCCACCACCGCCGGTACGTTCACGACGACCTCCGGCGTCTTCGTCGCGCTGCTCATCGGCGTGATCCTCATCGTCGGTGCGCTGACGTTCTTCCCGGCCGACGCGCTGGGGCCGATCGTCGAGCATCTGCAAGTCTATCAGGGGAAGCAGTTCTAAGATGGTCTCCAAATCACGCTCCTTGTTCGACGGCGCGATCCTCGGGCCGGCCGTGCTGGCATCGTTCCAAAAGCTCGATCCGCGCGTGCAGCTCAAGAACCCCGTCATGTTCATCTGCGAGGTCGGCGCGCTCGTCACGTTGATCTACGCCATCGTCGACGGCGCGGCCGGCAACGGCAAGATCGGCTTCGATCTCGCGATCTCGATCTGGCTTTGGTTCACGGTCGTCTTCGCGAACTTCGCCGAAGCCGTGGCCGAGGGCCGCGGCAAAGCGCAGGCCGAGTTCCTGCGCCGCACCAAGACGGAGACGATCGCCAACCGCGTCGTCGACGGCCGTATCGAAGCGGTCAGCGCGACGCAGTTGCGCAAAGGCGACCGCATCCGCGTCGTCGCCGGCGAACTGATCCCCGCCGACGGTGAGATCGTCAGCGGCGCGGCGACGGTCGACGAATCGGCGATCACCGGCGAATCCGCGCCGGTCATCCGCGAGGCGGGCGGCGACCGCAGTTCGGTCACCGGCGGCACGCGCGTACTTTCCGACTCGATCGACTTCATCGTCGGCGCGAATCCCGGCGAATCGTTCCTCGACCGCATGATCTCGCTCGTCGAAGGCGCGCAGCGCCAAAAGACGCCGAACGAAATCGCGCTCTCGATCCTGCTCGCCGGCTTGACGATCGTCTTCCTCGTCGCGGTCGCGACGCTCGCGCCGTTCACGATCTATGCCGGCGCGAAGCCCAGCATCGTCGTGCTGATCGCGCTGCTCGTGTGCCTGATCCCGACCACGATCGGCGGCCTGCTCTCGGCGATCGGTATCGCCGGGATGGACCGCGTGCTGCAGCGCAACGTGCTCGCGATGAGCGGGCGCGCGGTCGAAGCGGCCGGCGACGTGGACACGCTGTTGCTCGATAAGACCGGCACGATCACGCTGGGCAACCGCCAGGCGAGCGAAATCATCGTCGCGACCGGCGTCGACGATGCCCGCGCGTACAAAGCCGCTTACTACTCCTCGCTCGCCGACGAAACGCCGGAAGGCCGCTCGATCGTCGTCTTCGCCGCGCCGAACGCCGGCCTCGCCGTCGACGCGCAACTCTACGGCGACGAACGCCCCGAGCTGCCGGCCGGCGCGTCGTTCGTCCCCTTCAGCGCGTACACGCGCATGAGTGGTCTCGACTTCGCCGACGGCCGTAAGATCCGCAAAGGCGCGCCCGACGCCGTGCGCGCCTGGGTGACCGAAGGCGGCAACGTCGCCGCAGCGCCGCAACTCGACGCGCAGGTCGAACGGATCGCGCGCGCCGGCGGCACGCCGTTGCTCCTGGCCGACGAACGCGGCCTGCTGGCCGTCATCGCGCTCAAAGACATCCTCAAGCCCAATATGAAGGACCGCTTCGATCGCTTGCGCGCGATGGGCATCCGCACGATCATGATTACCGGCGACAACCCGCTCACCGCGAGCGCGATCGCGGGTGAGGCCGGCGTCGACGACTTCCTGGCCGAGGCCACGCCCGAAACGAAGATGGCGCTGATCAAGCGCGAGCAGGCCTCGGGCCGGCTCGTCGCGATGACCGGCGACGGCACCAACGACGCTCCGGCGCTGGCGCAAGCCGATGTCGGCGTGGCGATGAACAGCGGCACGCAGGCCGCCAAAGAGGCCGGCAACATGGTCGACCTCGATTCCGATCCGACGAAGCTGATCGAGGTCGTGGAAGTCGGCAAGCAACTGCTGATGACGCGCGGTGCGCTGACCACGTTCTCGATCGCCAACGACGTCGCGAAATACTTCGCGATCCTGCCGGCCATGTTCGTCGCGACCTATCCCGAGATGAACGCGCTGAACATCATGCACCTGGCGACGCCCCAGAGCGCGATCCTCTCGGCCGTGATCTTCAACGCCCTCATCATCATCGCGCTGATTCCGCTCGCACTCCGCGGCGTGGCCTACCGCCCGCGCGGCGCCAACGCGGTGCTGCGCGAGAACGTGCTGATCTACGGCCTCGGCGGCATCATCGTCCCGTTCGTCGGCATCAAGGTCATCGATCTTCTTCTCCAGGCGTTCCACCTCACCGGAGCAGCGTAATGCAAACCGCACAACCCAAGGGCGAGAGCACGCTCTCGCACCTCCTCACCTCCGTGCTCTACACGATCGTCACCGTGGTCGTGCTGGGCTTCATCTACCCGCTCGTCATCTGGGGCATCGGCTCGCTGCTGTTTCCGCATCAAGCGAACGGCTCGCTCGTCGTGAGCAACGGTCAGGCCGTCGGCTCCGAGATCATCGGTCAGCTGTGGACCAAACCGCAGTACTTCCAGGGCCGGCCGTCGGCTGCCGGTAAGGGCTACGATCCGACCTCGACCGGCGGCACGAACCTCGCGCCGACTTCGAAGAAGCTGCTGGACGCGACCAAAGCGACGATCGAGGCGCTCAAGAAAGCCAACCCCAACGCGCCCGGCGAGCCGCCGATCGACCTCGTCACCTCGAGCGGCAGCGGTATCGATCCGGACATCTCGCCCGCAGCCGCCGCCTGGCAGGTTCCCCGCGTCGCGCAGGCCCGCAAGATGACCGCCGCCGCGGTCCAAGCGATCGTCGACGCCACCGTCACCCCGCGCCAGTTCGGCATCCTGGGCGAACCGCACGTCAACGTCCTCGCCCTCAACCGCGCCCTCGACGCCGCGAAGTAGCGGCTACGGCCGCGGGGCCAGCGCAATCAGTTCGCGGGCGCCTGCACGCAGCAGGCGCACCGCGAACGACACCGGCGTGAACAGCCGGTGCTTCCCGCGCGGCGACTCGACGACGATCGTGTCGAGTTCCTTGGCCAGCGCGACCAGCGCCGCGGCGGGATCCGCGCCCTCGACGACCTGCCACTGTGCCCGCGCCGCGCGGGCCGCATCCTTGAGCCGCTCGATCGCGGCGGCATCGGGCACGACGCCCGGCGCGCTGATGTGGACAACCGACAGCGCGACCGATAAGCGCGTCGAGAGGCGCCCCATGCGCTCGATCAGGCTCGCGTCGCGTTCGCGCGCGCGCACGCCCAGCACGATGCGCGCGAACGGCGGCGCGTGGCGGCGCTGACGGCGGGCGTGCATCAGTTCGCGCACGGTCAGCTCGCGCAGCGCGGCCAGGTTTTCGGCGCGGAAGAAGTTCGAGAGCGCGGTGTCGACGCGTTCGCGCGGGTAAATCTTGCCCTCGCGCAGCCGGTCGCGCAGCACTTCCGGTGTGACGTCGACGAAGATCACGTCGTCGGCGAGCTCGAGAATCGAATCGGGCAGCGTTTCGCGCACGTGGGTCCCGGTGAGCCGCTCGACGGCATCGCCGAGGCCTTCGAGATGCTGCACGTTGAGCGTCGTGATCACCGAGATCCCTTGGCGCAGGATCGCGATCACGTCGTCGAAGCGCTTGGGGAACGGACTGCCGGGCTCGTTGGTGTGCGCGAGTTCGTCGATCAGCACGACGGCCGGCTTGCGGCGCAGGATCGCTTCGCGGTCGAGTTCGCCGTTGGGCAGCCGCGGCATCACGTCGAGCCCGGCGGCCTTGGCGACCGTGTCGGCGCGATTGTGCGTCTCGATCAGCCCGCCGACGATATCGACGCCCTCGCTCTGCAGGTCGTGCGCGCGATCGAGCATCGCGTAGGTCTTGCCGCTGCCCGCGACGGAGCCGAGATAGATCGTCAGCTTGCCGTAGCCGATGCGCATGCGGTCGCCCGCGGTTTGACCGTACGGATGGCGCGCCGTATCGACGACGCTCGGTGCCGACGGGCGCGCCGGGTCGAGCACGAAGACGTCGCGCTCGAGCGGCCGGGCCAGGATCTTGCGCGCCAAGTCACCCACCGGCACCGCGACGAACGCCGCGCGCACGTTCTCGAGGCGGCCCTCGGCCAAACGCTCGGGCGGATCGATCACCGCCGCATCGGCCGCGGCGCGCGCGACCGGCGCGAGGTCCTCGGGCGCGGTCCGGCCCGCCACCGTGACCTCGACCGCGAGATCGAGCACGTCGGCGAGCGCGCCGATCCGGCGCAAGTACATGCCGGGCGCATCATCGCCGGTCACGATCGCCAGCGCGGTCGAGGTCTTGGCCGGACTGATCACCGGGACGGTGAGCGCGTCGACGGTCTGCAGCAGCAATTCGCGCATCATCTGCAGGTTGCTCGGCCGGAAGACGCCCATCGCGGCGCGCTCGACGTCGTCGGCGTGCACGATCCGGCCGCTGCGCAGGCGCGACTCCAGCACGGCCGGCGAAATGTCGAGCGCGATCACGCCGTCGGCGCTCTTGAGCAGCGAAATCGGCACGATCTCCGTGATCGGATGACCGATGATACGTTCGGCCGTCAGCGCGGCCGTTTCCAGATGCTGCACGTTGAACGCACCCAGCACCGATTTTCCGGCCGCCCGCAGCGCCAGGGCGTCTTGCCAGCGCTTCGCATGTTTGGCTCCGGCGGGATTGCTGTGCGCCAATTCGTCGAGCACGATCGTCTCATAGTCGCTCGCGATCGCGGCGTCGACGTCGAAGTCTTCGAAGACGGCGCCGTTGCTCTCATAGCGCCGCAGCGGGATGCGCGGCAGATCGCGCATCAACTCTTCCAGCCCCGGCCGGCCCTTCGTTTCGATCCAGCCGATCGCCACCCGGCGCCCGGCGCGGCGCTGAAAATTCGCCTCGGTCAGCAGACGGTAGGTTTTGCCGGCGCCGGGCGCGCCGGCCAGATAAATCGTCAGCCGGGGCTGAAAGCCGAGTTCGGCGAGCAACGCTTCCGCGTTGGGTCGCACCGCGCGATCCATACCGGGCGTCCTTCGGCGGAGGGCCGCCGTGAGCATTGAGGAAGCGCAGGCCGTGCCGTACCGCTTCGTTCCGCTAGCGTGCGTCCTCTCGCTGCTCGCCGCGTTCGTCGTCGATCTGCTGACCCCGCAGCTGTTCGTCGCCGCGATCCTGCTCGATGTCCCGATCGTCCTCAGCAGCCTCGGCGGCAGCGCTCGTTTCCGCACCGGGCTCATCATCGCGGCACTGAGTTGCAACGTCGTCGCAGGCTACATCAACGGCGTGCAAGCGGGACACCATTGGGACGCCATCGGCATCGGCGACCGCATCCTGGCCGCCCTCTCGATCGCCATCGTGGGCTACCTCAGCTCCGCGGTGATCGACAACGCGCAGCGCGCCGGCCGGGCCGCATCGCAAGAGTTGCGCGCGCGACGCGAAACGCAGATCTCGGCCGCGATCGAGCGCGTGCGCGCGTCGCTCTCGACCGAACTCGTGCTGCGCGCGATCGCGCACGAATCGCTCGAATTGCTCGACGCGAGCGAAGCGCGGTTCGCGCTGGCCGGCCCGAACGCCACCACCCTCGTCGCCCGGCGCGGCGTGGCACAGGTCGACGTCGATGAAGAACGCCTGCCGCCGGCCGGTATATCGCTCGTGCAACGCGCCGCCGACGACGGCGATGTCGTCGCGGTCGGTTCGGACGACGCGCTCGGGCGCATGATCCTCGACACGTTCGGCGGCGACGCGATGCTGGCGATCCCGATCGCCGAAGGCGACCGGCGCTTCGGCGTGCTGCTCGTGCTCGGCGAGCACGGCGAGAAGCTCGAGGAGCTGCGCAGCGTCGCCCGCGCGTACGCGCAGCAGGCCGCCGGCGCGCTCTCCCAGGCACGCCTGTTCGAGCAACTCGCGGACCGCAACGCCGCCCTGGAAGAACGCAGCGGCGTTATCCGCGACCTCGTCTACGCGCTCTCGCACGACCTGCGCACGCCGCTCGCCGCGTTGGGCATGACCTTGCGGCAAGCGCAAGCCGGCGCCTACGGCGAGTTGCCCGAGCGCTACCGCGAAATCGTCGATCGCAGCATCATCGCGACCGACGACGTGCAGCGCCTGGCCGAAACGCTGTTGCTCGTCGCGCGCTTCGAAAGCGGCGACCGGCGGCCGGAACGCGCCGTGCTCGACCTGGCCGAAATCGCGCGGCAGATCGCGGGTGAGTTGGAAGCGCTGGCGGCAACGCGCGGCGTGGGGCTGACGATCGCCGGGGAACCGGTGCGCGCGCTCGGCGACCGCGGCGACATCCGGCGCGCGATCACCAACCTCGTCGCCAACGCGCTCGAACACACGCCGGCCGGCGGAGGGGTCGCGATCGCGGTCGAGCGCGCCGGCACCACTGCGATCGTGCGGGTGACCGACGATGGCTTCGGCATCGCCGAAAAAACGCGTGCGCATTTGTTCATGCGTTTCGCGCGCGGCGACGACCGGCGCGGCGGCGGCTCGGGCCTCGGACTCTACATCGTCCGGCGCGTCGCCGAGGAGTCGGGCGGAAGCGTTGCCTACGAGCCGAACGACCCGCGGGGCAGCATTTTCACGCTGCGCCTTCCGGCGGTGCCTGCTTGAGCGAACCGATCACGGTCGTCCTGGTCGAGGATCACGCCCTGACCCGCACCGGGTTACGCACCGCCATCGAAGCGAGCGGTGAGGTGCGCGTCGTGGCCGAGGCCGGCGACGGAATCAGCGCCGAGGCGGTGATCCTGCGCGAGCGGCCCGACGTTGCAATCGTCGATATCGGCTTGCCCGGCCGCGACGGCATCGCCCTCACGCGCGCGGTCAAAGCGCAGGCCCCGCAGACGCGCGTCGTGATCCTGACGATGCACGAACTCGACGACGAGGTGCTCGCCGCGCTCTCGGCCGGCGCCGATGCCTACTGCGTGAAGTCATCCGACGCATCGACCGTGATCGACGCGGTGCGTATCGTCGCCGGCGGCGGCGCATACTTCGATCCGCACATCGCGCACGTCGTGCTGCGCCGCTTGGGCGCACCCGCACCTTCGCCCAACGCCGACTCACCGCTAACGCCGCGCGAACTCGACGTCCTCCGCCTGATCGCCGACGGCATCGGCAACGTCGAGATCGCCGAACGCCTGCACATCGGCCTCGGCACCGTCAAAGGCCACGTCCGCGACATCCTCGAGAAACTCTCCGCCGCCGACCGAACCCAAGCCGCCGTAAACGCCCTCCGCCGCGGCCTGCTCTAGCAGCTGCGGCTCGCGCCGCGCCCCATCAGCGTTGCGCTGGCCCCGTCATTCCGAGCGGAGCGCGTAGGCGCGGAGTCGAGGAACAGCGACCATCGTCAAGCTTGGGGAACCGTCGCAATCATCGCGCTTGGTGGAGCGCTGCGATCGCCAAGCTTGGTGGCTGTCCCTCGACTCCGCGCCTTCGCGCTACGCTCGGGATGATTTATCCATCGAGGTTTTGCAGTTGCAGAAGCGGATCCCAGCCCGGCGGCGCGGGCGGGTCCCGAAATTTCATCCCTTCGGCAATCCACTTTTCTCTCCAACTTCCGATGGAATAATATTCAGACAGATCAGTATAGCCGGGTTCAAAACCGCAACTTCGACATATTTCGTAATGCGGACCACGCTCGTCGACCGGATCTTCCTCCAGCTCCGGGTAACCGCATACAGGGCAGGTAAACATGCCGATCAATCATCCCCCGAGCCGACGTAGCGATGTCGCAGGCGTCCCCCTCTGTCATTCCGAGCGTAGCGATGTCGCAGGCGTCCCCCTCTGTCATTCCGAGCGTAGCGATGTCGCAGGCGTCCCCCTCTGTCATTCCGAGCGTAGCGCCGCAGCGCGGAGTCGAGGAACCGCCGCGATCGTCGCGCTTGGTGGAGCGCTGCGATCGCCAAGCTCGGTGGCTGTCCCTCGACTCCGCGCCTTCGCGCTACGCTCGGGATGACAGGCTAGCGGCGGCGGTGCGCTGCGCGGGCGGGTTCTACTTCGCGCATCTCCACAATCTCGAGGATCGTGAGGGCGCTGCGGTCGCGGGCGCAGCGGAGGTTCTCGGGGGGTTTGCGGCGGCGGAGGAGTTCCATGCCGCACTTCGGGCAACGCAAGACGTAGCGCTTGGGTGAGGGATTGAGCGGCGCGGCGGTGCCGAGGTCGTGGTAGATCGACGTGAGGCCGAGTTCGCGCATCTTGCGTTTGAAGGCCGGCGTGTGGCCGGAGTTCTCGCCGCGCGCGTGCAGCCAGGCGTGGATCATTTCGTGCAGTAGCGTTTGACGGAGCTCCTCGGGCTTGCCGCGCAGGTGCTTGGGCGAGAGTTCGATCAGCGGCGGCTTGTAGCCGATGCGACCGGCGACGTTGGAGAAGCGCGCGTTGTAGGCGATCCGGAACGACGGGATCTCGCCGTTGAAATGCACGAAGTTGTACTGGGCGAAGAGCAGTTGCAGTTCCGCGACATCGGGCAGATCGGGCGACACGGCATGAGGATTCGCGCCGCGAATGCAAGTCTCCGTCGACATGGGTCTCCCACCGCGCATCGCACTTCCGATCTTCGCCGCCATCGCGGCCGTCTTTATCGCCGTCATGGGCTATTTCGTCAAGACCGGTCTCGGCGAGGGCGGAACGGCCCTCGGCAGCGGAGCCCCGGCAGAACAGGGCGACGCGCGTATCCTGGCAACGGCGGCTCCGGCCGCGCCGGTTGCCATAGTGACCGACCCGCCGGGCACGTTCACCGTCCCTCAGACCGGCACCGGGCCGGTCGCGCAAGCGTCGGCCCTGCCGGGCAACACGGTCGGCGGCGGCGGTCCTCCCGCCCCCGTCCTCCAGGAACTCAACGCTCTGCGGGCGCGGCTCAAGTCGAACCCCAGCGACCTGGCCGCGCTGGTCGGGCTAGCCGATATGTATTTCGACGCCGGCAAGTTCGACGAAGCCGGCGTCTACGCGCGCCGCGCACTGGCACTCGACCCCGCCAATCCCGACGTCCGCACCGATTACGCGACCGCCTTGCACCAAACGGGACACGATCTCGACGCGCTCGCGCAGCTCGACACGGTGCTCGCGCAGCGTCCCAAGTTCATCCAGGCGCTGTTCAACCGCGGCGTCGTGCTGCAGGCGATCGGCCGCCGCACCGATGCCGTCGCCGCCTTCCAGCGGTTCATCGCCGCCGCGCCGAGCGACCCGCGCGTCGCCGACGCGAAGGCCACGATCGACGAGCTCGGCAAATGATCGTCGGCTTTCAGGGTGAGGCGGGCGCGTTTAGCGACGCCGCCGCGCGCCGGCTGCGCCCCGGAGCGCAAACGCGCGGCTACGTGTCGTTCGATCTGCTGATCGCGGCGGTCAACGACGGCGCAATCGACGCCGCGCTGCTGCCGGTCGAGAACGCGATCGCGGGGCCGATCCCGCGCGCCTACGATCTGCTGTGGGAATACGGCAACCTGCACGCCGTCGCCGAGACGGCCTACCCGGTCGAGATGAACCTCATCGGCACGCCCGGCGCCGACGAAGCGCGCATTCGCGAGATCCGCTCGCATCCGGTCGCGCTCGAACAGATCCATCGCTTCGCAGGCACGCATCCGCAGTGGAAGCGCGTCGCGGTCGCGGATACGGCCGGCGCCGTCGCCGAGATCGTCGCGCTGGGCGATCCGACCGTCGCGGCGGTCGGCCCGGCACTCGCCGCGGAACTCTACGGCGGCAAGGTGCTGCGCGCGGGCATTCAGGACGACGCGCGCAACTTCACGCGCTTCTACTTGCTCGAACGCGCGCCCGGCGCGGGCGGCCCGCTCGGCTGCGTCGCGATCGAAGTCGAAAACCGGCCCGGCACGCTACGCGACGCGCTCTCGGCCTTCGCCGACCGCGGGCTCGATCTGCGCTCGCTGGTCGCGCGCCCCAATCACGTCGACCCGTTCCACTATCGTTTCTTCTTCGAGATCGGCGAGGTCGACCGCGAGCGCCTCGCCGCCGCGCTGGCCGCGCTCGACGGTCCCTCGCGCGTCATCGGCCTCTTCTCGCGCGAACCTTAGCCCTCGGTCGTCGTGCGGGCCGGCATGTCGCCCGCCGGGTCGAGGCCGGCATCGCGCACCGCGCTGAGCTGCGCACGTTGCGTGTAGACCCGCAACTCGGCGATATCGCGCGGAAAGATCACGCCGAGCAGCCAGTCGAGCGCGACGCGGACTTTGCGATCGAGCCCCGGTAAGCGCGAGAGATAGTACGAGCGCCATAAGAACCAGGCCAGGACGCCGGTGATGACCGTCCCGTTCGGTAGCGCCGCGACGCCGCGGTGGCCGCCGAGCGAGGCCATGGTGCCGAGCGCCGTGTAGTCGAACGGCTTCGTCGGCGCACCGCGCATCGCGGCGGCAATATTGTGCGCGAGCGCCGGACCTTCGCGGATCGCATGCTGAGCGGTCATCGGATACCATTCGCCGGGCGCACCCTTCGGGATCCAGGCGCAGTCGCCCAGCGCCCACACGCCGGGCCGGCCGGCGACCGACATATCGCGCTCGACGACGATACCGCCGTTGCGCGCGTGCGGAACGGGCAGATTCATCAGCACCGGCGTCGGCCGCACGCCGGCGCTCCAGAGCACCGTCGCCGTCGGGATCGCGCGCCCGCTCGCGAGGCAAATCGCCTGGTCGTCGAGCGACGTCACGCCGTCGCCCATGACCACTTCGATGCCGCGCTCGCGCAGGTTTTGCGCCGTGTACGTTCCCATCGCGACCGGCAAGCCCGCCAGCAGCGCCGGACCCGCCTCGATCAGCACGATGCGCACGTCACGCGGAGCGATCGAGGAATAGAACTTCGTGATGCTCCCGAAGAGGTCGGTCAGCTCGCCGGCCGCCTCGACGCCGGTGTAGCCGCCGCCCACGATCACGAACGTCAGCAGCCGTGCGCGCTCCGCCGGATCGGCGGTGACGTCGGCGAGCTCGAGCGCCGCGATGATGCGATTGCGCAGGCGCTCCGCATCTTCGATCGTCTTGAGCGGCAGCGCGTGATCGGCGATCCCGGGAATGCCGAACGTGGTCGTCACGCTACCGAGCGCGAGTACGAGCTGGTCGTAGCGCAGCGTCTGCTGCGCGCCGGTAATGCTGTGCCGCACGTCGACCGCGCGCGCCTCGAGATCGATCGCGACGACGTCGCCCAGCACGTAGCGCGCGCGGCGTAATTGCGCGCGCACCGGAGTGACGATGTGGCGCGTCTCTAGCCCCCCGGCACTTACTTCCGGCAACATCGGCGTGAAGAGGGTGAAATTATCCCGCCCGACGATCGTGATCTCGGCCTCGTCCGGGCGCACGCAGCGCTCGAGCGCGCGCGCGGTCGCGATGCCGGCAAATCCGGCCCCCAGGATCAGGATGCGTTGCCGCGTTTCGATCATCAGGGTACCTTAGACGGATAGCAGTGGCCGTCCCACGCGGTGGCCGACCCCGGCGGACACCCGGCGGACAGGCCGATCGCCCACGGGTGCCAGGCCATCAGCACGATCACCGCGACGCCGGCGACGATGCCGAGCCACAGGAGCGCCGCCGCAAGCTTAGGCGGCATGCCGGATCTCTTCGATCGCCCGCGCGATTTCACGCACCCGGGCAGCGTAGCGCGGCGCGCCGCCGACGTCGCCCGGCGCGCGCTCGCCGTGCCGCGTGACGACGTACCACACCAAGGTCGCGGCGCGACGCAGCATCGCATCGGGCAAGCTCGCGCGTTCCTCGGCCGTCAGCGGCGCCTGCGCCTCGTAGGCCGCCACCAGCGGAGCGATCCGTCCGAGGTCGAGCGGCGCGTCGTCGCCGGGGCGGGCGAATTCATCGAGCAACGCGCCGACATCGCACACACGCTCGCTCTCGTGGACGAAATCGAAATCGATCACACCGCGCACGCGCCCGTCGCGCACGACGACGTTGCCCGGATGGGGATCGCCGTGCAGGATCGCCGGCGGCAACCGGGCCGCACGCGTCGCGACGCGCGCCGTCGCGGCGCCGACGGCGAGGATCAGTTCGTCCCACGGTAGCGCGCGCGCCGTCGGCGAGCCGGCGGCGGCGAAGCGCTGGAAGCATGCGATCAGCCACGGCAAGATGCCGAGAAAGCGCGTGCTGCGCATGCCGCTCGCGACGTGCATGCCGCGCCCCGCAAGGTGGATCTGCGCCAGCGCGGCGGCTGCGGCGGCGCCCGTCGCGGGATCGCGCCCGCCGGTCACGCCGTCGATCCACGGCAGCACCGCGACGAACGCGCCGGCGTCGAGATGCAGCGTCGCGCCCTCACCGTCGGCGAGCGGAGCGCGCACGGCGGCGCCGTGCCTGGCCAGATGGGCCGTCACCGCATGCTCGAAATCGAGCGCGGCGCGGCTGACGTGCAAGCGCCCGTAGCGCCGCACGACGACTGCGGCGCCGGGACCCGTCACGCGCCAGCTCTCATTCGAATAGCCGCCCTCAAGCGGCGCGGCCGCGGCGCCGCGAACGTCGACGCCGAACGAGGCCGCGACGCGCAGCGCGTCCTCGGCGCTCACCGGAGCGCCGCGATCCGCGCACGCAAGACGTCGCCCGTCACGCTCGCTTCGTGCGGCTCGAGCGGCTCCGGCCGCGGCACCAGGCGCGCGATATCCCAGCGCTGCTCGTCGTCGCCCGCCCCGAAATAGCCGTCTTCCAGCGCCGCTTCGGCGTGCGTGCGGATCGCATCCGCCGCAATGCCGTATGCGCTCGCCAGCATCCGCGCGACCCGGCACAACGCGTCGATCTGCTCATCGAGGAGCGGAAATGCGCCGAAGTCGTCGGGCCGCGCGCCGGCCATGCCGCACACGGCGATGCCGATCGACCACGAATTGCGCCCGAAGGTGTGCGCCGCGTAGGGCCGCTCGGGTTCGAGCCGCACGTCGCGCATGTTCGCCCGCAGATCGTGCGTCTGCACGACGGTCACGCCGGCGGCACCGCGCAGGCAAAAGTGATACGCTGGGAAGACCGCGTCGTAGTCGTGCGCGGTCCAGTGCAGGGAGATCGAGCGCAACTCCCCCGCCGGCAGAGCCGGGCGCCAATCACGGAGCCGAACGGGCCCGGGGAGAACCACCGGATCATGCACGATCAACGCCCTTCCGAGGGTGAGGGCGAATATCTTCCACCGGCCACGCCCGGCGTGCCGCCCGAGTACGCGGGGTATCGGCCGGCTGCGGGAGGCAAGCGCGGCTGGAAGACGCTCGGCGGACTTGCCGGCGCGGGCGCGCTCTGGGCGGCAAAATCCAAGGGCCTGCTCATTCTGCTCCTGAACTTCAAGTGGCTGCTCTTCGTTCCGAAGTTGCTTCTCAGCTTCGGCTCGCTGTTCGTTTCGATCTGGTTTTACGCGCTGTTCTTCGGCTGGAAATTCGGCGTCGTGTTCGTGCTGCTGATCCTCGTCCACGAACTCGGGCACTACCTGACGTTCCGGAACTTCGGGATCGCGGCAAGCTTGCCGTTCTTCATACCCGGTTTCGGCGCGTTCGTCGCCGCGCGCGGCCCCGCTCCGAGTCTCACCAAAGAAGCGCTGGCGACGCTAGCGGGCCCGCTCTACGGCCTCGCCGCCGCAGGCGTGTGCTACGCGGTCGCCGTTTCCACCCACGAGCCGTTCTGGTATGCGGCGGCATACGTCGGCTTCTTCCTCAACGCGCTCAATCTGCTGCCGATCCCGCCGTTCGACGGCGGCGGCATCGCCGCGGCGATCGATCCGCGCTTGTGGATCGCCGGCGCGTTCGGACTGCTCGCTTTCGTGATCGTGACGCATGCCTGGACGTCGCCGTTCGTCTTCGTGATACTGCTGCTGGTCGCGGTCGTCGCCGTCCCGCGCATTCGTGGACTCTTTGCCGGGGTCGTCGATCCGCGCTTTGCCGGCGTCTCGCGGACCGCGCGCGTCGCAATCGCCTGCGCCTATTTCGCGAGCATCGCGGTGGCCGTCGCCGGTGCGGCCGCGACGTACTTCGATCCGCGCCGGCAACCGCTATGAGCGAGGGCCGTCCGCCGCCGGATTTCGCGATGGTGCGCGCCGTCGAGATCCTTGCCAAGATCGCGGAGAAACGGCTCAAGCAGCCCAACGTGCCGCCGCCGCCGATCGACGTCCCCGTCATTTTGTTCAACGAAAACGTGCGCTTCCAGATCGGCGTCACCAAACGCACCGACGTCGTGCGCGCGCTCGGGACGGGCTTCGCCTATCCGGCCAAGGGTTGGGATACCTACGGCGTGCGCGAGAATCGCGAGAAGCGGCTGCTGAGCGCGTTTTACAAAGACGGGCTGCTGGTCGGCGTCGAGTTCTACGTGCCGCAAACCGATACGGCGCCGAATCTCGCGCCGCGCGAACTCGGCGAATTTCGCCTGGTCCCGGGAGAAGTTCGCGTTGGCCTCGGCGTGGTCAGCCTCGACGAGCGTTTCGTCGAAGCCGTCGGCGGGCCGGGGACGGCCGTCTACGCGCACGCCTACGAAGTCCGCTTTCCGGGCGGCGTCGGCTACGCGATGGGCAACAACGGGACGATCACGCGCCTGGTGCTCTACGCCGCGACACCGTAGCACGCTCGCGCTCTTCGCGCTCGCCGTCGCCCTCATCGCCGCGACGCTCTTGCGCGGACCGCAAACGCCCGGTCCGTTCGGGCGCGATTTCGAGGCGTATTACGCGGCCGGAGCGACGGCGGCCGCCGGCGGCGATCCCTGGACGCGCGACATCTGGCGCGCCGAACGCGCGATCCCCGGCGTCGACACCGCGCGCGACGAACTTTTGCCGTATGCCGGTCCGGCGGCCGCGCTGCCGCTGTTTGAACTGCTCGCGCGCTTGCCCTTCGAGGGCGCGCGCGATCTGTGGGTCGCGCTCGCCGCGGTGGCGCTGGCCGCGCTCGCCGGTGCCGCGCTGCTGCTGGCCGGCATCGTCCCCACCGCGTTCGATCTGGCGGCGGTCGTCTTGTTCGCCGCGGTGAGCGGACCGGCGATCAGCGCGCTTACGCTCGGCCAGGCCGCACTGCTTTCGGCCGCGGCGGTCGCGCTCGCGCTGCTGGCGTTGCAACGGCGTTCCGCCTGGGCGATTGCGGCCGCGTTCGTCGCCGCGATCCAGCCGAATCTCGTGCTGCCGCTCGCGGCATATCTCGCGCGCCGCCGTGCGGCGCTGCTGCTCGTTGCGGCCGGCGCGGCGTTTCTCGCCGTCACGTTCGCGGTGGGCGGCGGACCGGCGGGTCTCGCAACCTACGTCCGGCGGCTCGCCGAACACGGCGCGGCCGAACGCTTCATCGCGATCCAAGTCGGCGTGCCGGCAATCGCGGCGTCCTTCGGCGCATCCGAGCGGCTCGCGAACGCGATCGCCGCCGCGTGCGCGCTCGCCGCGCTCGCCCTCGCCGCCGGCGCCGCGATCCGCCTGCGCGAGCGGCCGCTGCTCGCCGCCGCGATCGCGATCGCGCTGCTGCCGTGGATCGTACCGTTCTTCCACGAACACGATTTCGTGCTCGATCTGATCCCGGCGATCGTGCTGGCGGCGTCGCCGCAGGCGCGCGTGCGCGCGCTGAGCGGCGTCGCGTGCGCGTTCGCACTGGTCGATTGGTTCGGGCTCGCACAGCGTCCGGCCGGCACGGCGCAGACCGCTTGTTTCGCGCTCGCGCTCGGCTGTGCGTACGCGATACTACCCGGCTCGGCGCGCGGTCGCGAACGCTTCGCGACGCTCGCCGCATGCGTCGTCCTGGCGGCCGTCGCGCTGCCGCTGGCGCACGCGTTTCCGGCGCCCGTCTGGCCCGACACGCTGGGTGCCTATCACGCTGCCGCGCGGCTCGATTCGGCCGCCGTGTGGGCCGCCGAGCAGCGCTGGAGCGGCTTGTACGCCACGGTCCCGGCGTGGGGGGCGTTGCGCGCCTTGCCGCTGACCGGCGGTCTCATCTTCGCCTGCGCCGCGCTGCTCGCGGCCCGCGAGGAACGCTTTAGCCGGGCGGCGTCCCCGCGATAACGACGCGACCGTCGCGAATCGCGAGCGGCACCGCATCGAGCGAGTCACCTTCGCACGGACCTTCGACGCAGTAGCCGTCGCTGAACCGGAAGCTCGCGCAGTGATGCTCGCAGATGACGTGATGCTTGGCCGTCGGAACCGCGTCGTCGTCGAGCAGATTTAAAGCGATCGGCATGTGCTTGCATTCGTTGACGTAGCCGAACACCGCGGCTCCCGTGCGCGCGACGATCAACTCGAACGCGCCCCACGCCTTGCCGAACACGACGACGCGCGCCTTGCCGTCACCGACGTCGGCGAGCGCGCAGACGTCGGTGCCGGGCGGCGGGCACGGCTGGCCCCGCGAGGGAACCGCGCTCACGCCGGAGCGTTCGCTCCTTCGGCGTAGAGAAAGGCCGATTCGGCTTGGCGCAGCGAGTAGACCGCATTGACCTGATCGACCAGCGCCTGCGTCAAGCCGACTTGCGCGTTCAGCAGCAACGGCAGGGTCGTGACGCCGGCCGCATATTGCGCCTGTGTCGCCTGCAGCACTTCGCGCGCGTTGGCGAGTTCGGCTTGCGTCTGCGTAAAGGTCGCGTTTGCGGCGACGAGATTGACCAGCGTCTGCTTGACGTTGAGCTGGATGCCCTCGCGCACGACGACCAACTGCGCGAGCGCCGCGTCGAGGTTTCCGCGGGCCTGCTCGACCTGCGCGTGCGTGATGCCTTGATCGAAGATCGGAATCGTCAGGGCCAGGCCGATCGAACCGCTGTTGCGGTACGTGCCGCCATGCGGATCGGTCGACGACGTGCCGTAGGCGCCCGTGCCGTTGAGATTCGGGAACAGGCCGAGGCCGGCGGCTTTGAGCGAGGCTTGCGTACTCGTCACGGCGAGTTGCTGCGCGCTGAAGTCGGGCCGCAACATATACGCGCGCGCGATCGCGATGTCGTAGCTCGGGGCCGGAACCTGCGGCGCGCCGCTGCTCCCGGCAAGCACGTTCCCGTCGTCTTTGGGCAACACCAGGGTGTTGGCCTCGAGCCCCATCGCGTTGACGAACGCGGCCTGCGCCGAGAGCTCCACGCCTTGGTCCTTGACCAGCGCGACGCGCGCCTGCGCCACCGGCAGTTCGGCCGTCAGCAGCTCGGAACGCGCCGTGGTCCCCGCGGCGATTTGCGCCGAGACGAGATCCGCGTTGACCTGATTGAGCTTGACCGTTTCGCTGGCGACCTGGGTCGTGCGCTGCGCCGCGAGTGCGGCGTAGTAGGTGTTCGTCACGTTGAACGCGACCGTTTGCAACTGGCGCTTATACGTCGCGAGCGCGCCGTTTTCGGTCGCCTTCGCGGCGCGCAACTGCGCGGCGATTTTGCCGCCGTCATACACTAACTGCTTGAGCGACGCCGAAAGGCCGTCGCTCACGTAGGAGTTCGACGCCGCGCCGATCTTCGACGAGGCGTTCGGAAACTCGCTGTAGCTGTGCGTCGTCGTCGCTGATCCGCTGATATTCGGCAATACGGCCGTCTTGGCGAGATCCACCGGCGCTTTGTCGATCTCGACCGTCGCGCGCGCTTGCGCGAGGAGCGGCGAGCTCGCGAAGCCGATCGCGATCGCCTGATCGAGCGAGACGATTTGCGGCACGCCGGGCACGGCGACGCCGCGATTGACGCCCGGCACCGGCGTCCCATAGGCGGGATACGGCAGCGCCGACGCCTGGCTCGCAGGCGGTAAGCTCAAGATCGGCGAGGGGATGGCCAGCGGCGTCGGCGCCACGACCGGCGAGGCGGCGGGAACGGGCATCGTCCCTTGGGCCGCCACGGGCGCAGCGCCCAGCGATACGACGGTCAGTGCGATTATCGCACCGCCGGCAAGCATGCGTGAAACCATCGAGACTTCGGACTCCTATCGGGACAGGCGCGTACTAGGGTGCATCGGCCTGCGGGCTCTGGGGGCCTCTCGACGCGGCACCGGCCGGGGCGTTCGGCGCGAAGGCGACCAGGCTCTTGTCCTGCAGCGCATCCGGCCGGGTCGTGATGACCTGCGTGCCGGCCGTGACCTGCGGACTCGTCACCTGCGCGAGGGTATCGGTCTGAAGTCCGAGCTGGACCGGCACCAGCTTCGCGACCGCGAACTGGAGTCCGCCGCCGGGCGGTCCGCCGGGCTTCGGACCAGCGGCTGCGGGCGGGCCGGCGCCCGGCGCCCCGCCGGGCGGGGCAGGCGGAGCCGTGAGGGTGTATACGGCCGGACCGCCGGCGCTCTGCACGATCGCGCCGAGCGGAACGACGATCGCGCCGGCGCGGAACTCCTTGCGCACGCTGACCGAAACCAGCATGCCGCCGCGCAGCGCGTCGCCGGGATTGGGCATCACGATGCGCGCGCGGTACGAGAGCGTGCCGGACGTCGGGGTGGCGTTGACGTCGGAGATCGCGCCGGAGAACGTGCGTCCGGGAACGCTCGACGACGTGAAGGTCGCCGCGGTTCCGGGCCGGACGTAGGCCAGATCGTCGTCGGGCACGTTGACGTTCACGTAGACGTCGGCGATCTGCGAGATCTGCACGATCGGCTGGTTAGGGCTCGCGAACGCGCCCGGATCGAGCAGCCGCTGCGTGATCACCCCGTTGAAAGGCGCGCGCAGCGACGTCTGAGCGATCTGCGTCTGCAGCAATTTCACTTGCGCCTGCGCGGATCTCAGGGTCGCGCGCGCGCCGGCAATTGCTTGATCTTGAATCGGCACGGCGTTCGTGCCTTGCGCTTTCGCGGTTTCCAGCGCGACCTCGGCCTGATGTTCGGCCTCCATCGAGCTATTGACGGTCTGCTGCGCCTGCACGTACGCGGAGAGTCCGGATTGATAGGCGGTCTGCGCGACGTAGCCTTGTTTGTAGAGCGCTTCGTTCGAGTCGTTGACGAGCTTCGCGTTGGCCAGCGCCGCCTGCGCCGTCGCCAGGTTGTTCTTGGCGGTCGCAAGTTGCTGGGCGGCGGTCGCGACCGTCGTCTGGGCTTGCGAGGGCGTCACGTTCCCTTGCAGCGTCTGGGTACTCAACTGCGCTTGCGCTTGCGCGGCCAGCGCGTTTTGCTGCGCGAGCGTCGCGCGCAGGGTCGAATCGTCGAGTTGCGCCAAGAGCTGGCCCGCGCTCACGTGCTGGCCCTCGTTGACGTAGACGGCTTCCAGGGTGGCCGACTGCGCGCTCGAGAGCGTCGACTGCTGCAGCGGGGTAATCTGTCCGTCGAGCGCGAGATACGTGGCGAGGTCCTGACGCTGCGCCGCCCCGACCTCGACCGACAAGGGAGCGGGTCCCTGCGGGCCGCCGCCTCCGTGGCCGCAGGCCGTGAGGACCAAGGCCCCCAGGGCCGCGGCTGCAATCGCTCGCTGACTGCGTAGCATGATACTCCTTTTTGCTCGACGCACGATGACGGCCCGGGCCGGGCAACCGCGTTGCCGCACCCCCGCCGGTTCACCTACCGAAGGGACGTCTAAAATGATTCATCAGGTTGCAACGCGTATCCGGAAGAAAGGATGCGCGACAAGATCGCCGTGGGTCGTACCTACCAGAGTCAGACCCGAGTCGAAGAATGGATGACCGCCGAAAAGGCCGGAAACCGCGGTGTCGACGTCCTCTCGACGCCGATGCTGCTCCAACTCGTTGAGGACGCCGCGATGCAGTGCCTCGCGCCTCTGATGGAGCCCGACGACATCAGCCTGGGCACGCACGTCGACCTGGCCCACCTGGCGGCGACGCCGGTCGGCCTGATCGTGCGCACCGAGGTGGAAATTATCAAGGTCGACGGTAAGCGCGTGGAATTCGCCTTCACGACCTTCGACGAACGCGAAAAAGTCGCCGACGGGACGCACGAGCGGTATCTGACGACGCGCGAAAAGTTCAAGGAACGCCTCGAAGAAAAGCTCGGCTAAGACCGGCCCCGGGGCTATTTCCGCGCTTGCGGGGAAACTTTGGCCCTGCCGCCAGCGTTGTACACCGTAGATACAGGCGAAGTCGCGTTCCCGGCGTGATTGGCCAGGCTCAATTTCGGGTATGGTCGCACGGCGGGCGACCGGAGCAATCCGGTGGCCGTCTTGTCGCCTCAGAATCCTCACTTTTTCTCGTAGGAGAGAACCTCTTGAAACGACTGAGCACCGGGGTGCTTGCGGCGATTGTCGCCGTAGGCTTCGGGCTGACGTCGGTCTCGGCCGCGCGGGCCTGGGGCGCGAATGGAAACATCGGCACATTCGCAGCCCCGATCACCGTGGCACAGGCCAGCGTGCCACCTGCGGAATTCGGGACGGCGCCCTCGAGCGAAGTTCCGATCATTTTCAACGACCGGCACGTGTATACGAAGCCGGACACCCTCAAAGCGAACCGCGTCCTCGCCGCACTCATCAGTCATGGAAACGTCCTCGTTCCGCTGCGTTCGCTCTTCGAGCAAATGGAAGCAACGGTGTCGTACGATCCGAGTTCCAAGACTGCGGATGTGTCGAAGCCCGGCTCCGACATCAAGGTGACGGTCGGCGTCCCCGAAGTGATCATCAACGGCGAGTCGCGACCGCTCGACGTCGCGCCCGAGGTCTACAAGGGCACGATCGTCGTGCCGGTCCGCGTCATTGCCGAAGGCATGGGCGCGTACGTGCAGTGGGTGACGGATAAGCGCCTCGTCGTGATCCGCTACATCCCGGCGCCGCCTCCGCCGCCGCCGCCGACCCCCGCGCCCACTCCGGTTCCGACGCCGAAACCGACGCCGAAGCCGACCCCGAAACCCACCGCAACGCCGACGCCCACCCCGGCGCCGACGCCGACGCCGACCCCCACGCCGAAGCCCGTCGTGTACGAGCACTTCGCCGTGGCGGACTACGTCATCAAACCCAACGTGAACAACGAGTTCTCAACGGGCACGACGTCCACCAAGACCTCGTATTCGGGACGCGCCGCCGTGGAGTTCCCGGCCTTCAATCTGCCCTGGATGATTGAAGCCGACTACCGCAGCTACGCCTACCAAACCACCACCGGTCTCGTCAGCACGATCGGCGGCGGCCCGGTGTTCGTGAACAGCTTCACGGCGGTCGACACCGACTTCGACGCACGCTTCGGCCTCAAAGTGGTCGATCCGCGCGTCTATATCGGCGTCGGTTATCTGACCCGCGCGGAAAACTACGGCTACCCGCGTCAGAGCGGCATCGGCATGGGAATTGAAAAACTCCCGGATCTCGATCAGTCGCTCTCGTTCTACGGCAGCGCGTGGTACTACCCGAGCGTGTCGGCGAACGTCCCCGCGGGTTCGTTCTCGTACCGCGACCTCAAGTACCAAGTCGGCGGCACGCTGACGCTCGCGAAGTTCTCCAATGCCGGCCTGTTCCTCGATGGCGGCTGGCTCGGCGACTCGCTACGCGTGAAGAGCCTCGGGCCGTCGGATGCCGTCCACAACGGCCCCTACGTCGGCCTCGGCTTGAAGTTCTAGCCTACCGAACCGGTCGATACCGAAAGGCCTCCGCGCGAGCGGGGGCCTTTCTCATTCCAGGCGCCCTACGTGGGCAGCGGGTTCGGCGTCGGCGCCGGGGGGCTGGGCACGACGGCATCGGGCTGTTGCGCCGGCACCGGCGTCGGTTTGAGGCCGACGAGACCGCTCGCGAGCTCGCTCTTGCCGAGTTTCCCTTCGGCCGAGTTCGGGTAGTCGTGCACGAGCTGGAGCATCACGGCTTTCTCGCGCGCGCGGGCGGCATCGCTGTCGACCTTCGCATACACGCGCTCGAGTGACAGCAGTGCCGGCGGCAGCCACGTATCGCGCGGATACTTCGCTTCCCAATCGTCGATCGCGTTCTCGGTAAGCCCCGCCGGACCCAGGACATTCGTCGCGTGCGTGGGGTCGGCGTCGGCGCGAGCGCCGAGATCGCGCAACGTGTTACGCACGCCGAGAATGCTGAGCTTGAGGCGGCCGAAGTATTCGTCGGCCGGCGCGACGCGATATTTCAGGAAGACGACCTTCGGGACGACGGGCTTGGGAGCCGGGGACGGTTTCGGCGCGGCGAGGGCGGGGGCGGCCGCGATGGCGACGATCGAGGCGGCGGTCAGGAAGCGCTTCACGTTAAGGAGTATCGGCGGCTCGGGTGCCGTACCTTCGTCCATGGAATTTTCTGCGGCCGCGCGGCGCGTGCTCGACACGGCCCTGGCCCGCGGGGCTGCGTACGCCGACGCGCGCTTCGAGCGTTCGCGTAGCGAGCGGATCGACGTGCGCAACGGCGACGTTGCCGGGCTGAGCGACGTGCGCAGCGCCGGCGTCGGCGTGCGCGCACTCGTGCGCGGAGCCTGGGGCTTCGCCGCAACCGACCGCTTCGACGACGCCGCACTCGATGCGGCCGCCGCACGCGCGGTCGAAGCGGCGCGCGCGGCGGCCGGCGCCGGCCGGGACGCAGGCGGAACGATCCCCACGGACGTTTACGTCGACCGCTACGCGACCCCGGTCGAACGCGATCCCGCGACGGTTTCGCTCGGCGATCGCGTCGCGTTGCTGCTCGAGGCCGAACGCGCGCTGCACAGCGCGCCGGCGATCGCCGTCGGTCACGCCTGGATCGATTTATGGCGCACGGACAAGGAATTCTATTCGAGCACGGGCTCGTGCATCGAGCAGACGCTGTTTCAAAGCGGCGCCGCGATCTCGGCCATGGCCGTCGGCGACGGCGACGCACAGACGCGCGTCTGGCCGGGCGATCAAGGTCTGTATTTGGGCGGCGGATGGGAAGCGATCGAACTCGCCGCGCTGCGTGAAAACGCCGCTCGGATCGGCGAAGAAGCGCACCGGTTGCTCGCGGCGCCGCAGTGCCCCAGCGGCACGCTCGATCTGATCCTCGGCGGCTCGCAAGTTTCGCTGCAAGTGCACGAATCGTGCGGCCACGCGGCCGAACTCGACCGTATCATGGGCTGGGAGGCGAACTTCAGCGGCACGAGTTTCCTGGATCCCGCCGCCCGCGGCACGCTGCGCTACGGTTCGCCGCTCGTGACGATCGAAATCGATAACACGATGCCGCGCGGTTTCGCGACCTTGGCCTACGACGACGAGGGGACGAAGAGCGTCCGCGCCGACGTGATTCGCGACGGGATCTTGGTCGGTTTCGAAAGCTCGCGCGACACCGCGCGCCGGATCGGCACGGTATCGACGGCGTGCATGCGCGCCGAGAGTTGGGCGCACGTCCCGATGATCCGCATGTGCAACCTCAGCTTGCTGCCCGGAGACGTACCGTTCGAGAACCTCTTCGACGACGTGCGCGACGGCGTCTACATGGAATCGAACCGCTCGTGGTCGATCGACGATCGGCGCCTCAACTTTCAGTTCGGTACCCAGATCGGCTGGGAAATCAAAAACGGCAAACGCGGCCGCATGCTCAAGAATCCGACCTACGGCGGCGTAACGCCGCAGTTCTGGAATTCGTGCGACGCGATCGCCGACCGCGCGTCGTGGTTCGAATGGGGCACGCCCAACTGCGGCAAGGGCGAGCCGATGCAGGTCGGGCGCACGACGCAGGCCGCCGCGCCGGCACGTTTCCGCAACGTCGAGATCGGCGTGGGTTATGGACGCTGACGAACGCCGGGCGCTCGCCGCACGCGTCCTGGAACGCTCGCGCGCCGACGCGACCGAAGCGATCGTGTCGACGACGCACCGCGCCTTGACCCGCTTCACGCACCAGACGATCCATCAAAGCGTCGACGTCGAGGACGTCGTGATTCGCGTCCGCGCGATCGCCGGCGGCCGGACCGGGGTCGCCACGACGAACGCCTGCGACGACCGCGGTATCGACGATGCGCTCGCCCGCGCGCTCGCGCTCGCCGCGGTCGCGCCGCCGGGCGACGAGGAGCCCGCGCTCGCCGGACCCGCGAGCGTTGCGGCACCGGCCGGCGCGTACGTCGATGCGACCGCACGTGCCGGAGCACGCGAGCGCGCGGAGATTGCGGCGCGAATCTTCTCCCACGCCGACACGCACGGCTACTGGAGTTCGGGCTACGTCGCGACCTCGAGCGCAGGCGTGACGATCGCCACGACGGCCGGCGCGGGCCTCTCGTTCGACGGCACGGAATGCGGCGCGAACGTCAAGATGACGGGAGACGATTCGACCGGCTTCGCCGAGTTCCACGGCACCGACGTGCGCGGCCTCGACGGCGACGCGCTCGGCGCGCGGGCGGCAGCGAAGGCGCGCGCGTCGGCGGCACCGGTCGCGGTCGATCCGGGCGAGTGGACCGTGATCCTCGAGCCGCCGGCGTTCGGCGAACTCGCGATGTTTCTGGCCGATCATTTCTCGGCGCAAGCCTACGACGAAGGGTCGTCGTTCCTGAGCGGACGGCTCGGCGAACGGGTCGTGGGCGCCAACGTGACGATCCGCGACGACTACGCCGACGCGCTCCACCCCGACGCGCCGTTCGATTGGGAAGGGACGCCCAAGCAGCGCACGACCGTGATCGAAAACGGCATCGCGCGCACGGTGCTGACGGACCGCACCTGGGCGCGCCGGCTCGACCGTCCGAACACCGGCCACGGCCTCCCGGCGCCGAACGCGCGCGGTCCGTATCCGGTCGACCTCGTTATCGATCCGGGCACGAGTTCGCTCGACGCGCTGATCGCGGGCACCGCGCGCGGGCTCCTCGTGACGCGGCTCTGGTACGTCCGCGTGGTCGACCGGCGGCGCACGATCCTCACCGGGATGACGCGCGACGGCACGTTCTTGATCGAAGACGGCGCCATCCGCGCCGGGGTGCGCAACCTGCGCTTCAACCAGTCGCTGACCGAGGCGCTCTCGGCGTGCGCGTTCTCAAACGAACGCACACGCACCGGCGGTTATTCGTATGCGGCGGTCGCGCCGGCCGTCAAGTTCGACCGCTTCACGTTTGCGAGTTCGACGGCGTACTAGGCACCAGCGACCAGCCGCCCGCGACCACGAACAACAGCAGCCCGGCGAGCAACGCGTACGGTTGCGGTGCGGACGCCACTTCGAGCACGGGATACGTGCCCAGCGTGATCGTCAGCCGCATGCCGCCGACCGTAGTTTCCTGACCCGATGCCGCGAGCGCGATCCCTTGCGGAGCGCCACCGTCGTCGGCGACGGAGAGCACGGCGGCGGGCTGGTTCGTGCCCGAGGCCGGCGTCCGGCCGAACGCAGCGAGATCCGCCGGGCTGAAGTACAGCACGCGCACCACGCGATGCAACGCCGGCACGGCGACCGTGTCGAACGGAAACGAACGGTCGTGAATGCTCTGCGTTTGCCGGAACAGGACGACGGGCGAGAGGAACGATGCGTTCGTCGGCTGCGTGACCGTGAGCCGGTTGCCCTGCGCGTCGCGCGCGACGACGTACGCCGCGGGCCGCGGCTGCGCGAAAACGACCGCCAGACCGAAGGGCAGCGGTTGCGCGCCGACGTCGACCGCCGCACCATCGCGCCGGCGCAACGTGATCGTCGTGCCGCCGCGCGTGAGAGCGGCCGGATCGACCGGATTGAAGAACGCGGCGACGCCCAAATCGGGGATCGGTGAGACCGTTCCGGGCGTCCCGATCACGGTGACCGTATCGGGTCCGATCAACCCCGAGAGCAGACCGGCGACCGCGACGGCGGCGGCGCCGATCATCGCGAGCGCGAAGCGGCGGCCGGTGCCGGTGCGCGCCTGCCAGGCGAAACTGAGATCGACGAGTACCGCGATCGCCAGGAACACGACGTACTGCCAGCCGTGATACCAGGTTTGCGCCGGAAACAGATCTTGCGCGAGCGTCAGCGCGATCGCGGCGAGCGCGAACGCGAGGGCGGTGACCCGCGAACTCACTTCGCGGCCAACAACGGATCGATGACGGCTTCGAACTGGGCCAAGGTTTGCGCCCCGTCGATGCCGCGCACGACGTGGCCGTCGCGGCCGACGATCACCGTCGTCGGCAGACCGACCGACACGTAACTCGACGCGTACTGCTGATCGGCGTCGACGAGAATCGGGAACGTCACGCCGTGCGCCTGCGCGAACGCGCCGGCGGTCGCGGCCGATTCGCCCTGATCGATCCCCAGCACCACGAGTCCGCGCGCGCGGTCGCGCCGGTAGAGCGTTTCGAGCGCGGGCATCTCCTCTTTGCACGGCGGACACCAGGTCGCCCAGAAGTTCATCAGCACGACCGAGCCGCGATGCGCGCCGACCGAGTCGGTCCCGCCACCGACGCGCGGGATCGCGTAGCTCACGGCCGGCGCGCCGGCCAGCATTGCCGGGCCGCCGCCGGCGCCGTCGACGCTGTGCGCGGGACCACCGCCGGAGTAGCAAGCGGCGAGCGCGCACAGCGCGGCCACGGCCACGACGCAACGCAGGCGCGTCACTTGATGGCGAACGTCACGTTGGCATTCGCCGAGATCACGACTTCGAGCGACGTGCCGGCTTGAAACTGATCGTACTGCCCGTTCAACGTCCACACGCGGTCGGGCTTGGTCGGACACGGCCCCGTCGCGGGGGTGAACTCCGTGATCCCGACGACCGCGCCGAGTTGGACGTGCGCGGCCGTCGCCAGGCGTTGCGCGTGCGCCCGCGCGTCGTCGAGCGCGGCCTGATCCGCGACGGCCTGCGCATCGCTACAATCGTCGAGCGCGAGCGCGAAGTTGATATTCTGAATCACCACCGCGCTCGCGCCCGGGTCGGCCTGCACCGTCGCGACGAGCGCGCTCACGCTTGCCGGCGTCGGCTTGCGCACCGAGCCCGTAACCGTAGCGAAAGATTGGGCGCTCGCGACGTTGCCCCCCGGACTGCCGACGGCGGCGTCCGCGATGCCGGCGCGTTTGAGCGCCGCCACGAGCGCGTCGGCTCCGCCCAGACCGCCGGCCGGATTCTGCCGGTTGCCGACGACGACCGTGAACCGCGCGAGGTCGGCCGGCCGGCGCACGGTGCCGTGGCCTTGCACGCTGATCCCGGCCACGGGCGGAACGCTCTGCGCCCCGGCGGGCGCCGCTGCTGCGGTGGCCAAGCACGCTGCGGTGAGGACGGCGACAAAACGTTTCATGTCCCCCACCCTTCGCCCTACCAATCGCCCATCCGTTCCTCGTCGACGTCGCCTTCGAAGACGATCGTCCCGGGCTTGAGGATCGCGCTCTGCAGGGGGATACCGTCGTAGCGCAGCGCGTGTCCGGCGTGTGCGTCCTCGACCGAACGCGAGAACAGCGAAGCGAAGCGCGCGAGCGCATCGGGCGCGCACAGGAGGCGCTCGGGCCGCACGTGGTAGAGCCGGCGGAATCCGGCGAACGCGTCCTCGAAAGCCGTCGCATCGAAGCGATCGCCGAGGACGACGGTCCAGCGCACGCGTTCCAGGGTTGCCTCCTCATCCGCCCGAACGCGGCTGGCGATGCCGGCGACGATCTTGGACGGACGGGCCCTTGCGGCCGAGTTGCGAATCGAAATCGCGCGCCGCAGCGCTGCCCTCCGCGCGCGTGGGATCGCGCCGCATCTCGTGGTCGCGATCCTCGGCGCGGATGCGGCAAGTCACGCGTACGTGCGCGGGCTCGTGCGCATCGGCGAACAGGCCGGGATCGACGTGACCGTCGACGCGCTCGACGCAAGCGCGAGCGAACGCGATGTGCGCGCGTTGCTCGAGCGGTTGGGCGGCGATCGCGCGGTCCACGGCGTGATCTTGCAGCAGCCGTTGCCGCGTCACCTGGATATCCGCCGCATCGCGGATGCGATGCCCGCGCAGAAGGATGTCGACGGCGCGAATCCGGTCAACCAGGGCCGGCTCGCGTTCGGCAGCGGGACGGAGTTCGTGCCCGCCACGCCCGCGGCGGTGATGCTGTTGCTCGAGCGCAGTTCGCGCTGGCCGCTGGCCGGCGTGCGCGCGTGCATGGTGGGCCGTTCCAACGTCGTCGGGCTGCCCGTCTCGCTGCTGATGATGCGCGAGAACGCTACCTTGACCGTCACGCACGAAAAGACGGTCGATCTGGGCCATCATACGCGCGATGCCGACGTGCTCGTGGTGGCGACCGGCGTGCCGGGACTGATTCGCGCCGGCATGGTGCGGCCCGGCGCGACCGTGATCGACGTCGGTACGACGTTCGTCGACGGAAAGCTCGTCGGCGACGTCGCTTTCGACGAGGTCGCCGCGGTCGCGCGCGAGATCACGCCGGTGCCGGGCGGCGTCGGCCCCGTCACCAACGTCGCGCTGATGCGCAACGTCGTGCTGGCTGCCGAGCGCCTGCACCCCGGCGCCTAGTGGAGGCGCTTCACGAACGCCGCGAAGGCCTTGTGGTCGAAGTCGTTGGCGTACGGGACGAAGTCGTTGGTCACGACGAGCGAAGCGGGCACGCGGGTCGGCGTCACGCCGGTGTCGGCCAGGAACTTCGTGTAGACGTCCATGCCGCGCAGCGGCATGTAGCCGATCTGTTTGCTCGTCGGGTCGACGCCCATCAGATCGCCGACCGATAACTTGAGCGCCTGAATCTCGTTCGCCAGCGCCGCATCCGTCACTTTGAGGTTGGCGCCAAGCAAAAAGTACTTCGCGGCCAGCGGCGGGTTTTCACGGATCAGGATCGAGGCTTTGACGATCGCGCGCGAGTAGCGGCGCAGCACGTCGCCGCGATTCGCGATCGACGCTTCGGTCGCGGCGAAACCGTAGGTGCCGATGTCGTTGAGGATCGGGTCGCGGAAGATGCGGAACTTCGTGTTGCCGCCGACCGATTCGATGACGAACTCGCCGTACGGCAGTACCGCACCGGCGACTTTGCCCGACTGCATCGCGGCGAGCGCCTGCGCGCCGAAGCCGATCGTCACGAAGTTATAGTCGCTCTTCTTTAGGCCGGCGCCGGCGAGCATCGCGTTCGCGGTCGTCTCCGCGGGGCTGGCGGGGCTCGCTTCGCCGATGTCCTTACCCTTGAAGTCGGCCAGCGTCTTGACCGGGCTATCCTCGATCGCGCCCATCACGTTGACGAAGCGCGGGTCGCTGCCCAGGAAATATTTCAGCTTCAGACCGTGGACGTAGCCCTGCACGATCGCTTCGAAGGCGACCGAGCAGATGTCGGCCTTGCCGCTCGCGACCAGCTGCGCCGCCGTGCCGGGCGAGATGTACTGCTTGTCGACGACGAGGTGCTCTTGCTTGAAGAACCCCGCCTCTTCGGCGACGTGATCGAGCACTTCGAAGGCGCCGGCGGCGTTCGATGCGCCCAGGACGTGCAGCACGTCGTCGGCCTGCGCCGGCCGCGCCGGCCACGCCAGCACTCCTGCCGCGCAGGCGATAGCGATGGCCGTCCGAGCGGCGCGCATCAAGGTCCCGGTCATGCGTTCTCCTCTTATTGAGTCAGTTATTACTAAAATGTTTGCCGAAGAACTTCTCCTGATGCGTGCGAAATCCGCCACCCGGGGCGGCGTTCTGCTCGGGCAGCTCGCGCTCGCGTTTGCGTTCGAGCAGCAGTCGCAACTGCGGCAAGAGGCGGCGCAGGAAGCCCAGCTCCGCGTCGAGCCGCTCTTCCACGCCGCCCAGTTCGAGCAGTTGCTGCTTGAGCGTGTCGGCGACTTGGAGCTGCTCGCCGATGGCGTACGAGGCGCGGACCGGATCCGCGGGCAGTTCGATGTCGACCGGATTGCCCGAGAACTCGACGATCAGGCTCAGGTACTCGCGGAACTCGACCGCGATCTCGGCCTGGAGCCGGTCGATCGCGTGGGTGTCGCCGGGCGCGTCGTCGAGAAACTCGACCTCGCAGAGCAGATACGGCTCACGACTCACGACGCTCGTGATGCGAAAGCGCCGCCCGCCGGTGCTGCTGATGTAGTAGCGGCCCGACGGTAGCGGCGTGACGTCGGCGATCACCGCGGTGGTTCCGATCTCGTGCGGTAGCACGTCGGGATCCCCGGCTTCGTCGCCCTCCCGGATTAAGACGACGCCGAAGGCCTCATTGGCATCGAGGCATTCGGCGATCATCTGCCGGTAGCGAGGCTCGAAGATGTGCAGATTGAGTGCCGCCCCCGGAAACAAGACCGTGTTGAGCGGAAACATCCGCAGGCGCGTCGAGCCCGCCATGGCCTCAGACGCCGGCGGCGGCCGGCTTCAGACGCGCTGCGACGACCGACCAATCGACGTTGGCGAAGAACGCTTCGATGTACTTCGGCCGTTCCGCCGGTTTGTAGTCGAGCAAGAACGCGTGTTCCCACACGTCGAGCACGAGGATCGGGTTGAAGCCGGCGACGTTGCCGTCCTCATGCAGATTGATCCAGTGATTCGAGATCGCGCCCGTCCACGGATCCTGATAGGCGATCGCCCAGCCGACGCCGCGCAGCGTACTGACGCCGACGAAGTCTTTCTTCCAGGCGTCGAAGTCGCCGAACGAAGCGGCGAGCGCGCTCTTGAGCGCCGCACCGGGTTCGCCGCCGCCGGACTTGGTCAAGTTCCCGAAGTAGTACTCGTGCAAACGCATGCCGTTGTACTCGAATCCGAGTCGCCGCGTCAATTCCGCGAACGCGGGATTCGCGCCGCCGACGGGACCGTTCTTGACGAGCTCGGAAATCTGCTCGTTGAGCAGATTCGTGTTCTTCACGTATCCTTCGTAGAGCCCGAAGTGCACGGCCAGCGTGTTGTCGCTGATCCCGGTGAGACCGGCGAGATCCCACTTCTTGGGCGTATAACTCTGTTGCGCGAGGGTTGCCACGAGATGCCTCCTGGATGCAATGGTGTCCGTTCCCATTCGACGACGCAGGCAGGTTCCCGGTTTCCCGGCATGACAAACATCCGGCGTGCGCGATCTCGCTTATCTCTCACGGCTGCATCGCGAACCGCCCGCCCTGCTCCTGGAATGCGAACAGCAAGGTACCTACGACCGCATTCCGCTCGTCGACCGGGCGGTCGGCCGGATGCTCTCGGTGCTCGTCCACTGCATGCAAGCGAACCGCATTTTGGAGATCGGGACCGCCTACGGCTACTCGACCCTGTGGATGGCCCTGGCCCTGCCCCCGGCCGGACGCATCTGGACGATCGACCCCGATGCCGATCGCACGGCCGTCGCGACCGGGTACCTCGAACGGGCGGGCAAACTCGACGCGGTCGAGATCGTCAACCAGCCGGCGCTCGAAGTGCTGCCGACCTTTTACCAGCGCAACCTCGATATCGTCTTCATCGACGGGCTCAAGACCGAGTACGAAGACTATCTCGAGCTCTGCGTGCCGATGCTCAAACGCTCGGGCTTGGTCGTCGTCGACAACCTGCTCTGGGGCGGGAGCGCGAGCGACGAGCCCTCGCCGCGCGATTCGGCCGACCTGCGCGCGGTGCGCGCTTTCAGCAAGACCTTTATCAATCACCCGCAGCTTGACGCCACGATCGTTCCGATCGGGGATGGATTGGGGATCGGTGCCCGTATCGACTGACACCTTCAAGGCCGCGATGCGTCGCTTCGCGACCGGCGTGACGATCGTGACCACGCGCAACGGCGACGTGATTCACGGCTTCACCGTTAACGCTTTTGCCAGCGTGACGGCGGACCCGCCGACCGTCTTGGTCTGCGTCAACCGCGACGCCCGCGCGCACCCGATCATCGCAGAATCGGGGTCGTTTTGCGTCAACATCTTGGCCCTCGAGCAGCGGCCGATCGCGGAGAAGTTCCAAGGCGGCGAACCGCACGAGCGCTTCAACGGCATCGTCCATCGCGCCGGACCGAGCGGTTCGCCGATCCTCGACGACGTGCTGGCCTACGTCGACTGCGCGGTCGAGGAAGAACTCACCGCCGGCACCCACACGATTTTCGTCGGCCGCGTCCTCGAAGCGGGCGAACGCCAAGGTGCGCCGCTGGGCTACTACGACCGCGCCTATCGCGATTTCAGCATCGCGCAGTGATCGTCGAGACGTTCCCGGTCGGGGCGCTGGCGTGCAATTGCACGATTTTGGGCGACGCCGCGAGCGGCGAGGCGATCGTGATCGACGGCGGTGACGACGTCGCGGCGATCGCCGCGCGGCTCGACGCGCACGGCTTGAGGCCGCGCTACCTCGTGCACACGCACGCCCACTTCGACCACATCGGCGCGCTCGGACCGTTGCGCGAACGGTGCGGCGGCGCCGGGCTGCTGCACCACGCCGATCGGCCGCTGTATGCGGCGCTCGGGCAGCAGGCACGCTGGGCGGGCCTGGGGCGCATCGAACCGGTCGCGCTCGACGGGGATCTAACCGACGGCGACGTGCTCGTCGCGGGTGCGCTGCGGCTGCGCGCGCTGCATACGCCCGGACACACGCCGGGCAGCACGTCGTTCGCGCTCGACGGCGATGCGGGCGAGGTCACGCTGTTTGCGGGCGACACGCTCTTCCGCGGCAGCGTCGGCCGCTGGGATCTCGGCGGAACGTCGCTCGAGGACATCGTCGCTTCGATCCGCTCGAAGCTCTTCGCCTATCCCGACGACGCCCGCGTCGTGTGCGGCCACGGCCCGCCGACGACGATCGGCACCGAGCGCGCGACCAATCCGTTCCTGGTCTAGCGCAGCGAGATCGTGAGTTTCCCGGCCTCGGAACCGACGACGCGCGGGCCGGCGGTCTCGTTTTCGTCCTGCGAGGTTTTGCCGTTGCCGCGCTGCGTCGCGAGCGAAGCCACCGCGGCGGCGGCGCGGGCCGCTTCGAGCATCGCATCGGTGATCGCACCGGACGCGCGTTTGCTGCGATAATCTTCGATCGCCGCCTGCAGCGCGAGCCGCGAGCGCTCGGGGTAATCTTTCTTCTTCTCGGGATAACCGTCGAGCGCGGCCTCGATGTCGGCATCGGTAATCGCCAGCGCTTCGTCGATCGTCTTGCCGCGCGCGAGCTCGACCAGCAGCGAACACGTTGCGGTGCCGAAGCCGCAGCCGGTCGTGAAGTACGAGACGTCCTCGATCACTTCACCCGGTCCGACTTTGAGGTAGTACGTGTACATGTCGCCGCACGAATCGCTGAAGTACTCGCCCGTCGCCATCGGATCGTCCATCGTCCGGAAACCGGTGCGGTGTTCGACCAAGTGCTGGAATTTTTGAAAGTTCATAGGTGGGTGACGACCTCAGCTCCGGGTGCTTGACGCGACTTCGAACCGGCATTCCGCGCCGCCGGTTGCGAGCGACTCGGTCTGCGTGACGTCGCCCGGGACGACGTCCTCGAAGATCGAGTGGATGACGGTGCAGCATTCGGGATTCTCGGCGACGACCGTCGCGTAGGGACAGTTGTGTTCGCGCAGCACGATCGTCGCGCCGCGTTGCTCGACGTCGACCGCCACGCCGGTCGAGCGGATGTTTTCGGCGATCGCCTCGACCCGTTCGGGCGTCGACTTGCCGGCCAGCGCCGGCGTGATCTTGCCGACCGCGCGCTTGGCGATGCCGTCGAAAATCTTGGCCACCGCCTCGTCGCCCTGCGCGATGCGGACTTCGCGCAGCACGGCGTTGAGGATGCGGTCGTAGGCCTGCGGGAAGTAGCGGTCGGCGAGCGGCGTGAGCGCGTACTCGAGGGTCGGCTTGGTCTTGCCCCGGCGCACGCTCTTACCCGCGACGAGCCCGTCGCGTTCGAGGATCACCAGTTGCTGGCGGATCGCGTTGGGCGAGAGCCCGAACTCCGCCGCCAGGTCGAAGGCCGATGCGGCGCCGCGGCTGCGCAGCGCGCCGACGATCTTCCCTCGGGTCGAGTCGAAAAACCGGTCGTGCATCACGGACAACCGTAGCACAGGACGCGAAGATAGTCCAGACTTTCCTTGACTTTCCTTCGAGCTCACCGTATTATCGAGGGCGTGAGTAAACGCGGACTCGTCATTTCCGGCCTTCAGGCCGCCGTCGACGGCAAAGAAATCCTCAAGGGTATCGACCTGGCGGTCGAGCCGGGTAAGGTCCACGCCCTGATGGGCCCCAACGGCAGCGGCAAGTCGACCCTGGCCTTCGCGATGAGCGGCCACCCGAACTATGCGGTCAGCGCCGGCACGGTCACCCTCGACGGGACGGAACTGCTCGAGCTCTCGGCCGATAAACGCGCCCGGGCCGGCCTGTTCCTCTCCTTCCAGTACCCGGCGGCGATCCCGGGCGTCTCGGTGGCCAATTTCATCCGGACCGCCCGCATGGCCGTCCGCCCCGACGACCTCACGCCCTCAAAGTTTCGCGCGATGATTTACGAAAAGCTCGACGTCCTCGGCATGGACCCGGCGTTTCTCTCGCGTTACGTCAACGACGGGTTCTCCGGCGGCGAGAAGAAACGCCTGGAGATGCTGCAACTGGCGATCCTGGCCCCGAAGTACGCCGTGCTCGACGAGACCGATTCCGGCCTCGACGTCGACGCGCTGCAGGCCGTCGGCCGGTCGATCGAAGCGCTGCGCGCGACGCCCGAGGGCGCCGACACCGGCTTCCTGATCATCACCCACTATCCGCGCATCCTGCGCCACGTGCCGGCCGACGTCGTCCACATCATGATGGACGGGCGCATCGTCAAGACCGGCGGTCCCGATCTTGCCGAGCGCGTCGAGAGCGAAGGCTACGACGGGATCCGCGAAGAGGTCATCGGTGGCGTCGCTTAGCATCGACGCTCCGGGCGCCGCGATCCGGCGCGACGAGCGCGGCCTCCACGTCGCGCTACCGGCCGGAATCGCACTCGACGAACCGGTCACGATCGACCTCGACCTCGACGATCCGCACCTCGACACGCGCGTCTTCGTGACCGCCGGTGCCGGCGCGCGCGGCGCGATCGTCGAGCGCCTGCACGGCGGCGCGGCCGGCCGCGACGTGGCGCTGACCGTCAGCGTCGAACTCGGCGCCAACGCCGACGTCAGCTACACCGCGCTCGAGCGCACCGCCGCCGGCGCGCGCGTCGACGCACAACGCACATCGACCGCGGGCACGGGTGCGCGCATGCTCTGGAACGTGGCGCTGCTCGGCGGCGCGGCCTCGACGGCCGGCATCGTCAGCACGCTCGCCGCGCCGGGCTCGTCGACCGAGATCTCCGGGCTGTTCTTCCCGATCGCGCGCGACGTCGTGCAGTTGACGACCGAAGCCCGTCACGACGTGCCGCACACGACCTCGCAGACCGTCGTGCGCAGCATCGCCGGCGGCCACGGACGCGGCCGCTACTACGGCAACATCCGGATCGCGGCGCACGCGCACGGCTCCGACGCCTCGCTGCGCGACGATACGCTGTTGATCGGCAAGCACGCCAAGATCGACGCCATCCCGGCGCTCGAGATCGCCGCCAACGACGTGAAGGCTTTTCACGGCGCGACGGTCGGCGCGATCGACGACGAACACATCTTCTACCTGATGAGCCGCGGCATCGAGCGCGAGGCAGCCGAGAAGCTGATCGCTCTCGGCTTTTTCGAGCCCGCACTCGCGCGCTTCCCGGGCGAAGCGCTGCGCGACGAATTGCGCGCGCTGCTGGAAGAAAAGTTGGCCGGAGCCCGGCGATGATCGCCCCGGTCGACGCGCGCGCGGCCGCAATCGCAGCCGATTTTCCGATCCTGGGGAAGCCGACCTCGCGCGGCAAGCGGCTCGTCTATCTCGATTCGGCCGCGAGTTCGCAGAAGCCGCAGGCCGTGATCGATGCGCTCGTCGACTACTACTCCTCGTATAACGCCAATATCCACCGCGGCGTCTACGAGATCGCGGCGCGCGCGACCGATGCGTTCGAAGCCGCGCGCGCGACCGTCGCGCGCTTCGTCAACGCCGCGCACACGAACGAGATCATCTGGACGCGCAACGCGACCGAAGCGATCAATCTGGTGAGCTTCTCGTGGGGCCTTGAAAATCTGGGGCCCGGCGACGCGATCCTCACGACGCAGGTCGAACACCACTCGAACATCGTGCCCTGGCAGATGCTCGCAGCCAAGACCGGTGCCGAACTGCGTTACATCGCCGCCGACGACGACGGCACGCTGCGCCTGGACAATCTCGACGAGCTGCTGCGCGGCACCAAACTCGTCGCGCTCTCGCACGTCAGCAACGTGCTCGGCTCGATCGCGCCGCTGGCCGAGATCGTTCCGCGCGCGCACGCCGCCGGCGCGCTCGTGCTGATCGACGCCGCGCAGTCGGTACCGCACATGCCGGTCGACGTGCAGGCGCTCGACGTCGACTTCCTCGCCGTCAGCGGACACAAGATGTGCGCGCCGACGGGCATCGGTTTTCTCTACGGCAAGCGCGCGCTGCTCGAAGCGATGCCGCCGTTCCTGACCGGCGGCGACATGATCCGTACGGTCACGTACGACACGACGACGTACGCCGAGCTGCCCTGGAAGTTCGAGGCCGGTACCAGCAACATCGCCGACGCGATCGGCCTGGGCGTTGCCTGCGACTACCTCACCGGGGTCGGCATGAACTGGATCCGCGCGCACGAGATCGCGATTACCGCCTACGCGCTCGAGCGGCTGGAGCCGCTGCGCGCACGCGGGCTGGAGATCTACGGTCCGGCCCGGCCCGAGGACCGCGGCGGCGTCATCTCGTTCAATTTCGCCGATATCCACGCCCACGATCTGGCCTCGATCCTCGATCTGGAAGGCGTCTGCATTCGCGCCGGCCACCACTGCGCGATGCCCCTGATGGACAAGATGAACTGGCCCGCAACCGCCCGCGCCTCGTTCTACCTCTACACCACCGAAGCCGACGTCGACGCGCTCGTTGCAGCCTTACACAAGGCCGCTGAGGTCTTTAAGATCGCATGAAACCAGCAGCATCGGCGATGGAGCGAGCGCAGCACCATCGAGCCCCGGCAACCCGGACGCAGCGAGCTCGAACCGGGGGCCCCACGCTGCGCGTGGGGGGCGCGCAGCCCGGGGCGGAGCGCCTTTAAAATGGACGACTTTTACAAAGAGTACATCCTCGACCACTACCGCAACCCCCGCAACTTCGGGCATCTCGACCATGCCACGGCGGTCGCGGAGGACCTCAATCCGCTCTGCGGCGATACGGTCCGGGTCGAGCTTTCGGTTGGGGCCGACGGCAAGATCGACGACGTGCGGTTTTCGGGCAAGGGCTGCGCGATTTCGCAGGCGTCGACGTCGATGCTGCTTGAGTCGATCAAGGGCAAGACCCTCGAGGAAGTGGCCCATCTGGATCACGACATCGTGCTCGAGAACGTCGGCATCGGGATCAGCCCGACGCGCATGAAGTGCGCGATGCTCGGCCTGAAGGTCGCCAAAAGTGCGGCCCTGGGACATCTCGCCACCTGGCCGGACGAACCCGCGAACTGATCGACGACGCCCTGCGGCTCGGGGCGGCAATCGCCGCCGACGCGGCCGCGTTCCGGCTCTGGAACCTCGCGTCGCGCTCGCCCGCTCGGCTGCTGCGCGACCTTGCAGGCGGCTTCCCGCACCCGGGCATCTTCGCGCGCGGAGCCGCGCGCTTCGCCGGCGGTGCGGCGCTGCTCACCGTTGCGGCGCTCCTCGTGCTGCCGGCCGCGATCGAGGGCCGCACGTTCACGGTGCTCGAGACGTGGACGCTGCTGACCGGACTCTTCGTCGACGGGCTGATCGGGCCGCTGCAGCGGCTCTAGGTTCCCTCCGCGTCGGGCGCAGTCGCGTGGGCCGCGCAGATGTTCGTCACGTCGTAGGCCCGGAGCACGATCTGCTTCGCTCCGCCCGGCGTTTCGACCGTAGCGTACAGCAGGCGCGACTCCGTTCCAGCCAACTGGTTGTCGAGCGCGACGTCCGTCACGTCGAGGTAGTTCCCCGCCACGCCGAGGTCCTGGGCCGTGTACGGCATGTAGAGTTGCTGCCCGCCCGTCCAATGCGCGAACGCCCCGCCGTTGTGGGTCACGTCGAAGCGCACCGCGGCATCGCCCGGATAGGGATTACCTGCTTCGATCCGGTCCGACACGCTGCTCAGGATGGCCGTAATCTCGGCGGCGTCCGGCCGAACGTCACCGCAGAACGATTCGACCCGGTCGGGCGGCAACAGCGGCGGCGGTTTGACCGAACAGCCGGCGAGCAGCAACGCTGCGACGGCAACGAGACGCTTCACGTGGGACACCTACCGCACCGTCGCCCGCCCGGCCTCTCGGGGATGGAGAAAATTGTTCCGGCCCGCGCCGCATCGCCCGCAGGGTTGTTCCCCCGGCGCGGGAATCGCAGGTACACTTATTTTCCCCGCTTTCCGCAAGGATCGTGCCTATGACGCATGTACCGTCAACCTCCCGGGGCCGTTTCATCGGCGGTGCTGCCGCAGCGTCGGCGGCCGCGTTCGGCTTCCCCGGCATCCTCTCCGCGCAGAGCAAACAGATCGTCATCGGTCTGAACGTGCCGCAATCGGGTCCGTACTCCGATCAGGGCCTCGATCAGCTGCGCGCCTACAACCTCGCGATCGACCAGGTCAACAAGTCCGGCGGCATCATGGGACTGCAGGTCAAGGCCTCGGTCGGCGACGACCAGACCAAGGCCGACGTCGCGGTGCAGAACGCGCAGAACATGATCGACCGCGACGGCGCGGTGATGATCACCGGCGGCTCGTCGACGGGCACGGCCGTGGCCGTTTCGGGCCTCTGCCAGCGCAAGGGCTCGCTCTTCATGGCGACGCTGACGCACGGCGACGACACGACGAACCAAGCCTGCCACAAGCACACGTTCCGGCGCTATAACGACGCGTACATGAGCTCGCAAGCGCTGGCGCGCACGCTGATCAGCAAGTACGGGACCGGCACGTGGTTCCACATCACGGCCGACTACTCGTGGGGCTGGTCGGTGCACGACAATCTCGCGGCCGTCGTCAACCCCAAGGGCGCCAAAGAGATCGCCTACGTGAAGCTCAAGCTCGGCACGACCGACTTCTCCGCGGCGCTCTCGCAAGCGCAAGCGGCCAAGCCCGACGTGCTCGTGCTGACCGAGTTCGGCGCCGACATGGTCAACTGCCTCAATCAGGCGGCGACCTTCGGCCTGACGAAGTCGTGCAAGATCCTCGTGCCGCTGGTCGACGAATACATGGCCAAAGGCACCAAGGACAACTTCACCAACGTCGTCTCGACGGCGCCGTTCTACTGGCAGTACCACGAGAAGTCGTATAACGAGGCGAAGACTTTCGTGCGCGCGTTCTACGACCGCTACAAGACCTACCCGTCGAACGGCGCGGAGTGCGCGTACGTCAACATCCTGGTCTATAAGAAGGCCGTCGAACGCGCCCAATCGACCGATCCGGCGAAGCTGATTCCGATCCTCGAAACGATGCAATGGAACCTCACGAAGGGGCCGGAGCACTTCCGCAAAGAGGACCATCAGGGCGTCAACTCGGTGCTGGTCGTCGAGGGTCTCCCCGAAGCCGACCGCGGCGAAGGCGGCTTCGCGTACGCGAAGGTGCTCGAGGAGCACAACGGCCCGGGCGTCATGGCACCGCTCGATGGCCTCGTGTGCAAGATGGAAACCGCATAACCCTCGCCCCCAACCTCCACTGACGGGTCGGCGCAGTCGTGCGCCGGCCCGTTTCGCTTGTCTCACACGGGGTCACGTGGTCGCTCTCTCGCAAGCCCTGCTCAACGGACTCGTTCTCGGCCTGATCTACGTCGCGATCGCCGTCGGCCTCACGATCGTGTTCGGCACCCTGCGCTTGGTGAATTTCGCTCACGGCGCGTTCTATGCGATCGGCGCGTACGTCGGCCTGGTCGTCGCTCAACAAGCGGGCCTGTGGTGGGGGTTTCTGGCGGCGCCGATCGCGGTCGCGCTGTTCGCCGTCGTGCTCGACCGGGTGCTGTTGCGGCCGTTCTACGGCAAGGACGCGACCTCGCAGATCCTGGTCACATTCGGCATCGCGCTGATCGTCGAAGAGACGCTGCGGCTGATCTTCGGCTCGACGACGCAGCAATATCCGATGCCGGCGGCCCTCACGACGTCGGTCTCGCTGGGCGCCTTCGTCTATCCGGCGTACCGGCTGCTCTTCGCCGGCTTCGTGATCGTGATGCTGGTGCTCGTGTGGCTGTTCATCGAACGCACCGACTACGGCTTGATCGTGCGCGCCGGCGTCCGCGATCGCACGATGGTGCAACTGCTCGGCGGCAACATCCGCCAGGCCTCGACGATCGTCTTCGCGCTGGGCGCGGCGATCGCGGGCTTGGTCGGCGCGGCCGCATCGCCGATCTACAGCATCGCGCCCGGCACGGGCTTCGCGTTTCTCGTTCCATCGTTCGTCGTCGTCGTGGTCGGTGGCCTCGGCAGCTTTTGGGGCGCCGTATTGGGCGGCATCCTGATCGGCGAACTGCAGAGCCTCACGACGCTGGTCTTCGCACCGGGTGCGAACGTGATCATCTATCTTTGCATGGCGCTGGTGCTGCTGCTACGCCCGCAGGGCTTGCTCGGCGAGAGCGAAGTGATCCGGCAATGACGCGGGCACGAGGCGACGGCGGCGTCCGTTTCGCCATCCTCTCGGCGGCCGGGATCGTACTGTTCCCGTTTCTGTTCCACGCGATCAACGGGTACGCCGGTCTCGCGACGCAGATCTTGATGGTCAGCATCGCGTCGATCGGCTTCAATCTGCTGCTCGGCTACACCGGCCTGCTCTCGTACGGACACGCGATGTTTTACGGCGGCGGCGGGTACGTGGCCGCGCTGCTACTGATCCACTTCATGCCCGATCATCCGAACCTGTGGCTGGCGGTCTTCGGCGGGACGCTCGCGGCGACGGCATTGGCACTCGTCGTCGGCGCGCTCGCCGTGCGCCTGTACGGCATCTATTTCGCGCTGTTGACGCTCGCGTTCGCGCAGATGATCTTCTTCGTCGTCGAACAGGCCGAAGGCATCACGGGCGGCGACGACGGCATCCAGTCGTTTCCAAATGCACTGTTGCCGATCGGCCCGTACAACATCGACTTGGGCACGGCGCTGCCCGCGTTCGACCTCGGACCGTTCGGGAATCTCAGCGACATCAAGCTGTGGTACGTGCTCACCGCGGTCATCCTCTACGTCGTGCTGATCGGGATGCGCGCGCTGACGCGCTCGCAGTTCGGCGAAGTACTCACGGCGATCCGTGAAAACGAGGAACGCAGTTCGCTGATCGGCTTCAACGCGTCGGCCTACCGGCTGGCGGCGTTTGCGATCTCGGGCGCGCTGACCGGGCTCTCGGGCGCCTTGCGCGCGCTCTACGACGGCACCATTTCGGTCGAATCGGTCGGCATCGACCGCAGCGGATCGTTCGTGATCTACACGATCATCGGCGGCGTTCAAACGCTGCTCGGACCGATCGCCGGCACCGGCATCATCATGTACTTGGAGAGCGTCCTCTCAGCGCACCTCGGTTACTGGCGCCTGATCGAGGGGCTGATCTTCGTCGCCGTGATCGTCTTCCTCCCCAACGGCATCGTCGGCACGATCCGCCGCAACTACCTCGCGAGAGTGGCGAAGGAGCGAGCACCGAGTAGTCGCGCCCTGCTCGCCGAGTCGTTGCGAGCTCGGCCCGGGGGCCCCACGCAAAGCGCGGGGGGCGCGGAGGCTGGGCCGGAGCGCCTTAAAAATGACTAGCGCGCTGCTCGAGACCAGCAAACTGGGCAAGTTTTTTGGGCGGTTTGCGGCCAACGAAGATATCGACTTCTCGGTTGCTCCGGGCGAACTGCGGGCGGTGATCGGGCCGAACGGGGCCGGGAAGACGACGTTCTTTAATATGCTCTCCGGGACGACCGATGCGACTCGCGGCAGCATCGTGTTCAAAGGCGCCGACATCACGCGCGTCAGCGGCACGCAGCGCGTCCATTTGGGCATCGCGAAGGCCTTTCAGACGGCGAACCTCTATCCCGAGCAGACCGTGCTGCAGAACTGTCGCCTCGCCGCGCTGGCGCACGAGCAAGGCACCTTCGCGCTCGAGGTCGTACGCCGCTCGCGGCGGCTGCTCGTCATCGACGAGATCGCCGAACGCGCGATCGAACAGCTCGATCTCGGCAACGTCGCCGACGTACGTTCGGGCGACCTCGCCCACGGCGACAAGAAGCGCCTCGACATTGCGATCGCGCTCGCGACCCAGCCCGAGATCCTCTTACTCGACGAGCCGGTCGCGGGAATGTCGCGCGACGACGCGCGCAAGACCGGAGCGCTGGTGCGCAAGCTCGCCGACACCATCACGGTGCTGATCATCGAACACGACATGGATATGATCATGGGCATCTCGGATTCGATCACGGTGCTCGAGTCCGGGCGCGTTCTCGCGACCGGCACGCCGGCCGAAATCCGGGCCAACCAACAGGTGCAGAACGCCTACCTCGGCGGGCACAGCGAAGCGGAGCTCGAGGCGTGATGGCCGCGGAACCGCTGCTCGCGCTCGACCGGGTCGAGAGCTACTACGGCGAAAGCCACATCCTCAAATCGGTGTCGCTGACCGTCGGCGCCGGCGAGACCGTCGCATTGCTCGGGCGCAACGGCGTCGGGAAAACGACGACGCTCAAGTCGATCGTCGGTTGGGTGAAGCCGCGCAGCGGGAGCGTCAAGCTCGGCGGCGAGGAAATCGCCGGCTCGGACATGATGACGATCGCGCGCAAGGGCATCTCGCTGGTCCCCGAAGAGCGCCGCATCTTCACCAACCTGACCGTCGCGGAGAATCTCCGCCTCGCGCAGATCACGGCGCGCCGGCCCGGCTGGACGCTCGAGCGCGTCTACGAACGCTTCCCGCGTCTGCGCGATCGGCTCGCCAACAAGGGCGACGAGATCTCCGGCGGCGAGAAGCAAATGCTCGCGATCGCCCGCGCGCTCGTGCAAGATACGCGCGTGCTGCTGCTCGACGAGCCGACCGAAGGGCTCGCGCCGCTCATCGTGCGCGAAGTCGAGGCTTTAATTCGCGAGATCAAAGACGCCGGCATGACGACCTTGCTGGTCGAGCAGAACCTCTTCTCCGCCCTCGCCGTGGCCGACCGCTGCTACATCCTCGACCAAGGCGAAATCGTCTACGAAGGCACGCCCTCCGACTTACGCGAGAACGAAGAGATACTCAAGCGCTACCTTCACGTTTAAAGGCGCTGCGCCCCGGGCTCCGCGCCCCCCACGCGATGCGTGGGCCCCCCGGTCCGAGCTCGCAACGACGTCGCCGCAAGGCACGATAACGCGGTGCTCGCTCCGCCACCGGTGTCGCGTAGCTATTAATCCGGCCGGGCGAAGGCCACTGTTTGGTGGATCTCGCGGTCGTTCGTCCAGAAGCGCTCGCCGTCGAAGGCGAGGCCTCGGGCGTGGAAATTGATCGTCGCGAGATCGACCGCGACCGGTGCGTTGCCGCGCGCGTCGACGCGCGTTAGGTAGTACGGTCCGGTTTTCTCGTCATCGGTCGTCACGCAGTAGAAACACCCGCCGACGATCGTGTGCCCGCAGATCTGGTGCGGCACCGGCACGACCGTGCCCGGGTGCCCCGCTTCGTCGAGCGCGATGATGCGCTGATTGTACCACTGGCTGACGAACAACCGGTCGCCGTCGTACGACAGATGCGACCCGGTATCGTCGGGGCACGGGATCGCGCCGCTGTTGCGCAGGCCGTGGCCGGGAATGGCGCGGAAAATCGTGCGGTGATCCTCGGCGGTCTGACCGAGCAGCACGCGCAACTCGTCGCCCGCGACCGTCATCCCCCACGGCTTGCCGGGGACGCTCATCTCCTCGCTCACGGTCCAGGTGTTCGGGTTGAGCGCATACAGGCGATCGGTTTCGATCGAACCGAGCCACAAGCTCGCTCCGTCGAACGCGATCGCTTGCGGGCGCAACGTCGGCGCGTTTAAGCGCAGCAGCTCGACGATCTGATCCGGTGCGGTTTGATTCATTGGCGGAAGCCCTTTCAAGAGCGCGTTGTATTACTCGTCAAGTGTGGTGAGGTCGCCGAGTTCGATACCCAGATGTTGGGCGCGCAACACGCGGCGCATGATCTTGCCGCTGCGCGTCTTGGGAAGTTTCGCAACGATGTCGATCCGCTGCGGTGCCCCGATCGGGCCGAGTTCGCGACGAACGTGCGCGATCAAATCGCTCGCGAGCCGATCGCTGCCGGCATATCCGGCCCGCAGCACGACGTAGGCGACGATCGATTCACCTTTGATCTCGTCGGGCACGCCGAACACGCCGGCTTCGCCGCAAGCGGGATGCGAGACCAGCGCGCTCTCGACATCGGCGGTCGCCAAGCGGTGGCCCGCGACGCTCAGCACGTCGTCGGCGCGGCCGAGCACGCTGACGAAGCCGTCGTCGTCGATCGTCGAAACGTCGCCCGCCGTATAGACACCCGGAATGACGTCGAAGTAGCGCGCGAAGCGCTCGCTATCGCCCCACACGCCGGCGAACATGTGCGGCGCCGGGGTCTCGAGCACGAGCAGGCCGCCCTGATTCGGCGGCAACTCGCGTCCGTCGTTGTGGCGAACGCTGAATTTCAACGGGCCGAAGGCCTTCCCGCTGCGATCGGGGCGGATCGTATCGGTCGGCAAATACCCGATGCTGGGCGCGGCGAGTTCGGTCTGCCACCACTGATTGCACACCGCCGCGTTGCGTCGCCCCAGCACGTCGTAGAGGAAGTGCCAGGCTTCGGGATTGAGCGGTTCGCCCGCGCAAAACATCGCTTGCAGCGATGAGAGGTCGTAGCGGTCGGCGTTGCTCGCGCCGAAGCGCATCAGCATGCGCGCGAGCGTCGGCGAGGTGTAAAACTTCGAGACGCGCTTGCGTTCGATCAACTCGTAGACGATTGCGGGATGCGGATAGTCGGGCGAACCTTCGCGCAGGATCACGCGATAGCGGTTGGCGAGCGCGCCGTAGACCATCAGCGAATGGCCGACGATCCAACCGATGTCACTCGTGCACCAATAGGCGTCGTCGGGCGTGATGCCGGTCGTGAGCCGCAGCAAGGTGCTCGCGCCGGTAAGATAACCGCCGTGCGGCATCACGACGCCCTTCGGCTTGCCGGTCGTGCCGCTCGTGTAGAGGATGAACAGCGGATGTTCGGCCGCCACCATGTGCGGATCGCACGTCGCCGGCTGCGCGGCGGCATAGGCGACGAAGTCCACCTCGCGCGCGTCGGCCGGCGCGCCGCCGGCGCGACGCCACACGACGACGCGCCGGATCTGCGGCAAGCGCGCGACGGCCTCATCGACGATCGATTTGAGGTCGACTGCCTTGCCGCGGCGGTACGTTACGTCGGCGGCGATCAGAATCGTCGCGCCCGCATCTTCGACCCGGTCGCTGAGCGCGGTCGCACCGAGTCCGGCGTAGACCACCGAGTGGATCGCGCCGATGCGCGCGCAGGCCAGCATCGCGACGATGCCTTCGATCGAGAGCGGCATGTAGATGCAGACGCGGTCGCCGGCGGCGACGCCGTCGGCGCGCAATGCGTTCGCCAGCCGGCAGACCTCGGCCAGCAACTGAGCGTAGGTCACGGTGCGCTCGTCGCCGTCTTCGCCGACGAACTCGTACGCGATCGCAGCGGGATGGGTGGCCGCGTGGCGATCGAGACAACTGACCGTCGCGTTCAAGCGGCCGTCGGGGAACCAATGCGGATCCGCCATCGAGCCGGTGAACGCGGTCTGCGGCACGCGTTCCCACAGCAGGTCGCGCGCGCGCTCGTGCCACCATCCGAACGGATCGGTCAGGGCGTCGGCGACCCATTCGTCGTGGTCCGGAATGCCGAACCAGTTGAACGTCGCCGGCGGCGGCGCGTACCGGCCGTCGCTCGCTAGTAACCCCTCGATATAGCCCGTCATCGGCGCCTCAGACTTTGATGTAATCGTGTTGGGTGATCGTCGGTCCGTTCGGTCCGTTCGTCACGTGGAACGTCGCCACGTACGTTCCGCGTCCCGAAACGATGTCGGCGTCGATCGTCACGCCCGAAGCGTCGGAGCGGCTGACCCGCAGCGACGTAATACGCGCATCCTTGTCGAGGAACGCTTCTTCCTTGAGGCTGAGGCTGCGATCTCCACCGAGCGCCGCATACGCGCCGTTCTCATCGCCCGCGATCAAACTCGACAGATAACGACGTACCAGCGCGATGCTCGGATCGCCCGGCGGCGCGGGCTTGGGCGAGGGCGGCGGCTTGACGCCCGGCGTCGCTGACGGCGAGGGCAATGGCGACGGCGAGGGCGTGACGGCCGCCCGCGGCGTGGGCGAGGGCGGGGGCGCCGACGGCAACGGCGACGGCAGCGCAAGCGGGGAGGCGGTCGCGGCGGCCGTCGCCGCCGGCGCGGGCCTCGGCGTAGGCGCGGCTGAGGGCGAGGGCTTCGCGGACGGCGCCGGCGAGGGGGAGGGCAGCGGCGGAAGCGTACCGAGCGGGGTCGGCGTACTCGCGGCGACCGGCGTTACCGCCGGTGCCGACGTCGCGCCGAGTTCGGGCAGCGCGCCGCGATTTTGGAACGCCGAGATAAGCGCGCCGATGCCGAGACCCGCCACGACGACGCCGATCACGAGGGCCGCGGTCGGCAACGGACCGCCGCCGGTCCCTCCGCCGCGCGCGGGCTTCGGGGACGACGGACGGCGGCGGCGCGGCGCTGGCTCGGGCATCGCTTCGCGCTTTCCGCGCAGTCGGCAAGAGGCCTTGCCGCCGCGCGCGAATGCGGCTGTTCATGATTCGGGTCCGCGTCCCGATCGACGTCAACGCCGTCCTGTGCGCCGATTCGACCGCTTTCGCCCTCGCAACGCCGCTTCGTGTCGGCGAACTCCTCACGCATGCCGTGCTCGACGCGCTCGGCCCGCGCGCGCCGCAAGACAAGCGCGAGCGGATGGTCGCGAGCACGCACGCCGGCCTCAACGCGGGCGCCTTCATCGTCGAAATCGATGGACGCGTCTACGACCATTGCGACGATGTCGCGGTGGTCGCGGGTATCGCTCTGCTGCGGTTCTACCGCCGCGAACGCCGCGACACCGCGGCATGACGTGATCGACGGCGAGGGCGGCCTCCCGGTAACCGTCGCCGGGCTCTTCGGCGCAACCTACTCGCTCTACGTGCGCCGGTTCGGACTCTACGCGCTCTTGGCGCTGGCCGCGCTCGGCGTCGAATACGTCGTCGACGTCGAGTTGCTCCAAGATACCGGACTCGCGATCGGGCTGAACATCATCGTCGGGTCGTTCCTGGCCGCGACCGTCTCGATCGGCGTTGCGTTCGATCTCGCCCGCAAACCGGCCGACTGGAGCACGATCGTCACCGCGGCCTCGCTGCGCTGGGGCGTCGTCGCGGCCGTCGCCCTGGTCTCGCAGCTGGTCTTCATGCTGTTCGAACCGTACGTGGTGTTGCCGCCCGAAGAGACCGGTTACGGCCTGCTGCTGTTGCCGTTTATTGCGCTCTGGGGCGCGATCGGGATCGCCGAGGTCGTGGCTGCAATCGAACCAACGAAGAGCCGGCTGACCTTGCCGCTGCGCGCGCTCGGCAAGGCGCTCGCGGTTTCGGGACGGTTCGCGAACGTCGGCCGGCTGCTGCTGCTCTCGATGGTGATGTGCCTGCCGTTGTTTGCGGAAAATGTGCTCTACGCTCACCTGCAGACGCGCGGCATCGCGCACGCCGGGTTTTGGGCCAGCATGCCGATCGACGCGCTCGCGGCCGGTCCGTTGCAAGCACTCGCGACGATCTTCTACATCGATTTCTTGCGCCGCGCGAAACGGTGATCCCGCGTTCTAGCGGCCGGCACGTTTTCCGTATACCATAGGCCGGAATGTCTGCCCGCTCGTTCGCCGGCCCGGTGCTCGCCGTGTCCTTTTTCGCGCTCGCGACCGCCGCACGCGCCGACGCCCCACAGCAAGCGTACGCGATGAGCGGCGTCGATACGTTCAACGCCGCCGGCCGTGAAGTCCGCACGGAGATCACCTACGCCGGCACGCAGCGCCTGACGATCCGGCACGACGGCCCGCGAACGCGCTTCACCGCCGATGCGAGCTACGACCGGCGCGAGGGTGGGACCGCCACGCACGCGACGGCGTCCTTCTCCTCGACATTGCTGCCCGGCGGCCAGCAGCGCGATGACGGCGACGGCGATCCGGACTATCTGACGATTCTCAACCAGCCGTTCTCGATCGAACTGGACGCGCCGACCTTGCGCGACCTGCGCAACTTGGCCGGCGCCGTGCCGTTCGATTTTCCCTCGCCGATGACCGGCGCGCCGCTGCACGGGTCGCTACGCCGCTTGCCCGACGGTCTTTTGGGCGGCCGGCGCGTGCTCGGGATCGCCTTCACCGCGCACGGGCCGATCGACGGCGCTCCGCCCGACCGCCCGGAGTTGGCACTCCACGGCTCGATCTCGATGAACGGCACCGCCTATTACGCCTACGCCGACGCCCTGCTTTTGGCGCTCGATGCGACGCTCGATATCGAGGGGCGCATCGCCGGCGGCGGCCAGACCGAACCGGTCACGATCGTCTACAAACGCACGATCCGCCCGCAAGCGCCTTAGGGCGACCCGGGAAGATCGGCCTTTTCTTCCGAAATTGCGAAACCGCCGCTCCTGCGAGCGCGGTTAGGTCTCGTGATGAGTGCGCTCGCACCGATCCTTGGGGATTACCGTTTGTCCGCTCCGGCGATGACGCCGCAACCGGTTCGCCACGTCAAGGGCGTTCCCGGTCCCGAGAACTTCGAACAGATCGTCGACGACTATCAGCGCCGGCTCTATGGCTTCGCGCTGCGCATGACCGGCAATCGTGAAGATGCCGAGGAGATCGTCCAGGACTCGTTCGTGCGCGCCTACCGGGCACTGGCAAAGATGGATTCGCAGCAGCGCGCCGAGTTGCGCCTGCAACCGTGGCTCTACACGATCACCCTGAACGTCACGCGCAACCGCCTGCGCTCGAAGCGCCCGACCAACGTCGCGCTCGATTCGCTGGCCGACCCCGATGCGTTGCTCAACGAGACCCAGGAGGGGCCCGACCAGCCCGAGGCGATCGTCGACCGCGCCGCCGACATGGTGCTCGTCGAGCAAGCGCTCTTGCAGTTGCCGATGCATCTGCGCGCCGCCGCGACCTTGCGCTTCATCGAAGGCCGCAGCCATCCCGAGATCGCCGAGATTCTCAACCAGCCGATCGGCACCGTGAAATCGCACGTCCACCGGGCGGTGCGGATTCTGCGCCGCATCCTGGGCCCCCAAGTCGGCCGGATCGTTGCCGAGAGTTCCACGAACGAGGAGGAAGACTAGATGCGCTGCTGCGATGTGGAACGTCTCTGGGATGACATGCGCGACGCGCTGCAACCGCACCGCGAAGCGGTGATCAAGCATCTGCGCGCGTGCCCGCCGTGCCAGGCGCTTTACGAACAATACGAAGGCATCGCGTACTGCCTGACTTGCCTGCCGCCGCCGGTTCCGCCCGCGACGCTCGTCCCGAAGATCATCGAACACATCCGCTCGGCCGTTAAAGCAACCGTGCCCGACAGCGTCGCGAAGGTGCACTCGCCGATCGGCCTGTTGTTCGTCGCCTTCCGCGAGAGCGGCATCACCTACGTCGCGCTCGACCGCGGCGAAGGCGACGAAGCGGCGTTCCAGCGCATCAAAGTCCGGCTCGGCCGCAGCGTCGTTCCGTCGACGGCACCGGCCTGGGTCTCCGAGACGATCGCGGCCTTCTTCCGCAACCACACCTCCGATCTCGAACGCGTCGATATCAGCGATCTCACGCCGTTCGAACAAGCGACGCTGCGCGCCACCGCGCAAATTCCGGCCGGCGAAGTGCGCAGCTACGGCTGGGTCGCGGCGGCGATCGGCCAGCCCAACGCCGCGCGCGCGGTCGGCGGCGTCATGGCCCGCAACCCGGTGCCGCTGCTCTACCCCTGCCACCGCGTCGTCGACTGCGAAGGACGCCTGCACAACTACGAGTACGGCGTCGAAGTGAAGGCCCGGATTCTCGAACTCGAAGGCTGCAGCAGCTACAAGCGCTGACCCCCGTCAGCCGCGGGCTGCGGCGGTGCAGATGAGATGGAGTTCGCGCCAGTCGAGCAGGTCGTTGATCTCGATCGACGGGCGGTAGTTGGGATCGTCGATGCCGAGCAGCGCGCGTTCTTCGGCGGCGATGCCTTCGGGTTTTTGACGGACCGCGAGCACCGCGTTGTGCTCGGCGACCTCAGTTGCGCTCGCCCGCGCGTGGGCGGCGAACCACGCCTCAAAGCGCGGATACGGCGGCAGTTCGGCGTGGATGTGCGCGATCGCGAGGTCGAGATCGAGGCCCACTTGCGCGGCAAACGCGGTGTCAAAGCCGCTCGCGCGGCCCGAACGCCAGCCCTCGTAGAGCGCCCCGGTCCCCGCCAGCGTCGCCTTCATCCAGAAGCGCGGCAGATGCAGCAGGCCGAGCGGTCCGCTGCTCTGCGAGCTCAGGGCCGGCACGACCGGCCCGGGATTCCCGGCCACCGCGCGCGCGTGGACGGCCGCCCAATCGTCGAGCGCGTTGAGCAGCGCCGTGCGGCGTTCGTCCGAGTCCGGTAGCCCGAGCGCGGCGCAGCTCGCTGCGGCCCGCTCGGGGTTGCGCAGACGGCCGGCGACCGTCGCGTTCGTTGCGGCGATCGACGCGGCGTCGAGCCGGGCGGCGTTGCCGCGCACCCAAACCTCGAACGCTTGATACGACGGCAGGGTCGCGAGAAACGCGAACGTCGCTTCGGCGTCGAGCGCGATACCGTCGATCACGTCGCGATCCGTGCCGTCGTAGCCGGTCACGTAGCCGGCGGGCAGCAGGTCAACGCGAGCGAGAAGCGCCTTCAGCCAGAGCCGGGGCAAATGCGCGACGCCCAGCGGCCCGCGCACGATCGAGGCGGCGAGCGGTACGATTGTATCCATGCCGCCTGCTCGGGCGCCGGACCAGCGCTTCCCTGCAGCGGGGGATCGAACGGGTACGAGAAATCTAGCGCATATATGACACGCACGCTTCTTGCGGCAACGCTGCTCGCACTCGGCCTCGCGCAGCCTGCGCTGGCCCTGGAAGGCACGCTCGACCGCTCCCATACCCAGGCGGAGTTCGTCGTTCTCCATATGCAGCTGGATAAAGTGCACGGTCAGATTCCGCTGCAATCGGGAACGGCAACGCTCGGACCGGATAATTTGCCGACGGCGCTGACGGCGGTCTTCGACGTCGCCGCGGTGACGTCGCAAAACGATCGCCGCGACCAGGACCTCCGGGACAACTACTTTGAAGTCGCGCAATTCCCGACAATCACGTTCGTCGAGCGGAGCATCAAGGGCACGCCGGACGCCTTCTCGCTTACCGGCGACCTGACGATCCACGGCGTGACCAAATCGGTCGTGCTGGCGGGCAAAATCGACGGCGTCGCAACGATCAACGGCAAGAAGCACGTCGCGTTTACCGGTACGACGACGATCGACCGCCGCGATTACGGCATGACGCTCGTGAAGTTCATCGACAACCAGCTGTTCGTCGGCTATCCGGTCACGATCAATTTCGAAGCCGGCGTTGCGGAACGCTAGCGCGAGCATGCTGCGCGCCTTCGTCGCGGCCGTCGCCGTGCTGCTCGCGGCCGCGCCCGCGTCCGCGACCGATTTCACCCTGGACAAGGCGCACACGCAAGCGGAATTCGCCGTCACCCACCTCGGGCTCGGCCGGGTCCGCGGCCAACTGCCGCTCATTTCCGGCACCCTGACCACGGGCGCGAACGGTCTGCCGACCGCCGCGCAGGCAACGTTCGACGTCACGACGCTCGAAACGTACGACGACAACCGCAATCGTTCGCTGCGCGAAAAGTACTTCGAAGCCACGACCTATCCGACGGTCACGTTCGTCGAGCGGAAGATCGCCGGAACGCCCGCAAACTTCGCGCTCACCGGCGATCTCACGATCCACGGGATCACCAAATCGGTGACGCTCAACGGGAAGATCGACGGCGTGCAGACGATCCGCGGCAAGCAGAACATCGCCTACAGCGCGACGACGTCGATCGACCGGCGCGACTTCGGCATCACCTTCGGTCCGATGCTCGACAACCAGCTGATCGCAGGCTACGACGTCGCGATCGATCTCGAGGCCACCGCGATCGAGAAATAGGGCGGCAGGATATCGAGACGGCCTCGCAAATGCCGCCATCACATTACGTCCGCGGCCCCTTCAGACGACAGATGTAGCGAAGGATAACAGGCGGACAAGAGGAGGTGGTCATCGTTACTAGCGAGTGTTCTCAACCTGGTTTCACGATGATTGGAGGTGCTCGGACCTAGTCCGGGCAGCCTTCGAAAGCGCAAACCCTTGTCCGCCGGCTGATCGTCAGCCGGCTTTTTTTTTCCCTCGGTCCGCCCCCGGAAGGGACGCCCCGGGCCGCAAAGCGAAAGAACGCAGGTTTCGTGCATACCGAGCGCGACCCGCGCGTGAACGCCATCCCGGATATCCACGGCCACGCCAAGGGCGAACACAAGCCCTACGCCGAGGAACGTCCCCTGCCCCTGACGGCGCGCATGCTGTTCCTGTGGTTTTTCCACGCCTGCCGGCGCGGATATCCGCGTTTTCTGATGGTCTCCGACCACATGAATTCGCTGACGTTCGAAGATCCGGCCTCGGTCAACCTCGTCCGGCGCGCCCTCAAACTGGCCCAGGCCGGCGATCTGTACGGCGCCGCCGAGACCGCCAACGTCGACGTCGTGCACGCCCAGGTCGTCTCGGAAGGCCTGCGCCGCGGCATGCGCTTCTCGATCGGCGCCGAGGTCGACAACGATCCGCGCGCACGGCCCGACGCCCAGAACATCGTCGATGCGATGCGGCCCGACGGCCTCATCCGCTCGGTCCATTTCATCCCGATCGAGCACCCCGTCCACGGCCCCAACTGGAATTGGCCGTTCGATAATCCCGAATTTGCCGGGCTCTACGACCAGATCGGCACCGAAAAGACCTGGGAGCTCTACATGGGCGTGCTGCTCGACGCCCTCGAGCGGCTGCCCGGCAACATCGTCGGCCACTTCTACGTCCCGGCGATCTTCGGCCACTGGCCCGACGACGCGACGCTCGAACGCTACGAAGACCAGATGCTCGATATCGCCGAACGCCAAGGCCTGGCGGTCGAGTTCAACACGCGCTTTCTCTATCGCGACCATCCCGATGAAGAGAAGCGGCGCTATCTCGACGCGAACCGCCGCCTGCTGCGGAAGGCGAAAGCGCGCGGCGTCGGCATCGCCGTCGGCGCGGACGCGCATAGCCCGCGCGATCAAGCCGGCTGCTTCGACGTCGTCCTCGACGTCCTCGATGAGCTCGAGATCAACGAGATCGTCTTCCCGATCGGCGGCCGCCTCGCACGCGTCGCCCTGCGCTACGTGAAGCCCGTCGAGCCCGAACCCCCGCCGCCGCCTCCGCCCCCGCCGCCGGCCCACGAACCTGTACCGCCGGTTGCCGCAGCAAGCGCACCGGCGGCCAAGCCGGCCGCCAAACCGGCCCGAAAGCCACGCCCGGTCGCCGAACCGGCGCCGGCCGCTGAGGAAGCGGCTCCGGCCGAGGTCGCCGCGCCGCCGGTGCCGGCGGCCGCCCCGGCCAAACCCAAGCGCGCCAAACCCGCGGCGGCATCCGCGCCGGTCGAACTCCAGGCGGCTCCAGCGGCTCCGGCGGCTCCCGCGGCGAAACCAGCGCGCGCGGCCAAGGGTGTTGCGCCCGTCAAGCCGGCCCCGGCGCCGGTCACGCCGCCCA